>Ga0126338_10000152_pt1 | contig 28634 bp, 18 predicted proteins | sample OrbCmetagenome_2_FD_92529 | JGI IMG/M metagenome (GOLD analysis project Ga0126338, IMG submission 92529) | Coral microbial communities from Petempiche,Puerto Morelos, Mexico - Orbicella C C metagenome | ecosystem: Host-associated > Invertebrates > Cnidaria > Coral | place: Petempiche,Puerto... | reverse complement strand
TTTTTTGTGGGGGGGGGGTGGGGGGGGGGGGGGGGGGGGGGGGGGGGTTGGTGTGCAGAGCTTTACTCAGACCAGTTTATCTGCATTCGCCTTTTTAACTTTTCATTCACTGGTTTTGGTTTAACCAAGTTGGACGTGTAATACATCTTTTACAGGCGAAGAAACGGCAAATTCAGCTGGACACAACCTATGGAAGTAGCATGCGTGAGCTTGAACTGCTCCTGGACAATTTTCAGATTGAAAAACCAGCGGAACACAAACGACAAGGTGAGCCTTCATGAATGCTCATATAAGGAACTGATCGCATTCAGAAGCACTGTATGAACGAATGGCGAAATCTGAGATGCAAGATCCTTAGTTGAAACTGGGTTGAGACTGAGACTTAAATGACATGAACATGAAAATAAAGTTATTCACTATTTCTTGCAGGTCACAAGAAAGAGAAACAGAAGGCTCTGTCACCAGCTGCCGTGTTGGAGAATCTGCGTCACACACTGGTTGATTATCAGAACAGATGCTCTAATGCCTCAGTTGAGGTCGGTGTCGAACTTATCAAACTTCATGCACTGTCTTTTGAACTATTACATAGAAAGTCTTGGAAAATTTGTTGCCACTTTGTGATCTTCTCTGTTCATTCTAGATGAAAGTCGCACGTGCTTAGTGTTTCGCTTGCTATTAGAGAAACTGACATCAAATTTACAACACTCTAGAATCGTAAGGATTTTGTTGCAAGTGGAAGGAAAACAGTCAGCAAATTGTCAAATCGTAATCGTAATTAGCAAGATTTGGTATTTCAGTTAGGAATTACACTGCTTCAACTCGAATCTCTTCCTCCTCTTGTAGCCTGTTCCAATTTGAGAGCGACTTGGGGAGGTAGCTGAATTTCAGGCTTAGATAATGTGTTATTTTTGCTTCTGATACTCTTAGTTAAAAAGGATGAGAGAGGTTGTGGAGAAACTGTCAGCGGACTGTAAACATTACAGAGAAATGGTGACCAGCAGAGAAAAGGCTATGAAAGTAAGAACATAGTGATGAGATTTATTTAGAAAAACTGAGGAAATTATTGAAAAAAGGGTATTCGAGGAGATGAGTTTTTTTTACAATTGGGAAAAAATACCAAAATGATAGTCTACATGGTAAAACAGGCTGATTCTAACACAACGTAGTTTTACTGCCATTAAGGAAGCCCTTCACGTAGGAGACGTTTTGAGTGTTAGTCCATCAAATTATTTTGTCCAAGAAAATCTTGGCTCAACCGGATTGACCAACTTGGTCTTCGCTAATAACCTATGTTTTTCTGTGCGTGTTTTTGCCAGGAGGCGGAGAACGCGGTGGCCTCTAAAGTTAAAGAGCTTGCCAAGTCACGCACTGAATGCGCAGAGAAGGAAGCCACAATAGCAGCCATGAAGATTGACATACAAACATTGAACAAGGCCATAGAAGACGCCAAAAACAAAGTTCAAAACTCAGAGGAAGAGGTACGTCGATTACAAGTTACAATTCTCTCTTATCAGCTATATTCCTTATCTGAATGCAAAGGTGGAGTCTGTTCGCTCAGACCCTCTATTTTGCCTTGAGTTCGTCGAGATCACAAGCTTAGCCATAACAAAAGGGGGTGGGACTGGGGAAAGACGCTCTCGCGCTCTGCGCTCGTATCGTTAGAGCTCTCGAAGAAAAATAACTCGTAGCAAAAAGATAAACGTCCGTGGACAGACTAATAAAAGCATGAAGTGTCAAACGTTTGCATTTACAAATGAATAAATCAATAATGGTACCTATTATTTTGTTCCTTTTAGAACATTAAAGTGAAGAGCGTCTTAAATCGTGAAGATGAGGTAGGACTAACTGATTGTTCAGTTCATGTTTCCTAGGAGACATGTTTCTTCAGCGAAGCTCTTCTTTGCGAGCCCTAACTTACTCTACTGCTGTATCTTTATGTATTGTAACTCATGCTCTGGCTGACGGTCAGAGGGAGGGGTAGGAAAGGTTACAGCCTTTAAAGGGGTTGGGCAAAGAAGATTACTCTAATATGATAGATCATAGGTTTCTGAGCATACTGTAACATTATTAATCCAACAAGCAAGCCACTGCATTGGGGGTTTAGAATCAGCGAGAATGGTTAGAACGTCACGAGCTCATATTGATGTTACTTGGGAAAGCAGCAGGGGGTTATTATGGAAGGGCGTTGCGTTGACGACTAGTTTGAAATTTTGTTTTGTTCCTTTTGACTGGGTGGGGCTATACAGGTCAACAAAAGCACCATTCCCCACTCAACTGTTACGTAATAGTGCATTATTGTCCTCTACTTTGTGAAACACGTGTCCGGTGTCGCCATTGATCACTGCTAAAATTAAACGTAGGATTTTCTGGTTCTTTCAGACTCATCGCATGTTCCTGCATTCCCTATACCAGCGGATGATCACCGGACAGGTGTATGTCTCGTCACCAGACTCCTCCGCTCTGTCCAGATATTCCTGGTCAGACATGTGTAACCTGGTGTCAGAGCAACTGTCAGCTCAACTCAGCGAGCTAAACAGAGCTAACGAGAGGGTAAGTCACTCATACTTACTGACCTTGCAATTTTAAGTTTCATGTTTGACCATGAGGTATAAGGTAAGGCTTCCGTTTACGTAGTTGATTTTTGTTGTGTATGTTTTCCTAGAAAGATACCGACGTGAATATTTAACTTAGTCTGATCAGAAGTTTTGTGTATCGCACATAGTGATCGTACAGTCTGCAAAAACGATGTGAGGTGCTTGATACAGTCGTCCATACCAGCTTCAAACATTCGTTTCCCAAACACTTTTTCCATTTCAGATTCAGCACCTTGAGAGCGTGTTGTTGAGCAAAGAGGAGTCACTTCGGCATGCACAGGAGGCACACGAACAAACAGTGACCAAAGTAAGACTGATCATGCTGTTAAATGTTCAGCACACCACAAGCTACTGTAAGCTGTTGATAGGACAAGTAACTTAGGCTACGTCCACTCTACGCTGGGTGGAGGAATTTGAAAACGCAGCTTTATTTCTACGGTTAGGCCTACCGTCCAGACTAATACGTCACGAAAACAGAGCTTTACGAAAACGCTCATCAAACCGGAGGAATTTGAAAACGCCGGTTTTTCGTTTTCATGTGGACAGAAAGCATTTCGAAAACGAAGGTTTTTCAAAACGATGACCTCACGATGATCATGTGATTTCCTTGCCCGATTTTTTTTTTTTTTTCAAATACAAATCCAAAATGACCGGTGATTGTGGCGTTTTTAAATTCCTCCGGTGTAGCGCGGACGGAAAACATTTGATTCGTTTTCAGAGTGAAACCTCCGTTTTCAAATTCCTTCGGCGTAGTATGGGCCTAAGACACAGTTGAACAACTCTATCTTTCGTTATGTATACGTACAGTTGTAGTAAAGGCTCGCACGGTCGCCCACGATAAATACAAGATAAACACATAATTAAGAACGGAGGTAGGTTAACATCATAAAACCACTAATGATAAACGTTAGCTTGATTTTAAACGATGTTTTCTTAGTTTTAAAGCATGTTATTTGCTTAAATACCTGACTAAGTAATTCTTTGTTTCTTCACGTACTCTGTTCGCAAATGCATCAAGCTTAAATTTCGTTTCCTCTCGTCTGTTTGCATTTACTTCTCCATCTACGAAATTCCGAAGAAGGAAGCCGAGTTTCGCGTATTAGAAGGTTCGAGATGTTAAAGTTTCTGTAAAAATTGCCCAATACGTCGGATAGATAATAAAACATTCGCTTTACTGACCTTGTTTGTCTCCTTGGCGTCGCAGTCTTTCTATTTTTTGACGTAAACAACTCAAGGCACGTGCAGTGACCGCCGCAATACTCGAATGTTATTGGTTAGCACTAAAGGGCGGGAATTCTTTACCGAGTATCCAGCACAAGTGTCAACGCCTCAATCGAAGCTTAAGTTAACTGTAAACGAAATCTACAGCGCACTTTTAAACGACGAATAAAAAGTGATTGACAGTTGAGGATGGCTGAGAATTTGCTTTTAGTAATGCCAGCCTTCAGAAGCAGCCAGTTTTCTTCTGCTTTTGTTTTACACCGCCGAAACTGCGTGTCCTGGGCCGGGTTGTTCAAAAGGATTAAAAGTAAATTAAAAGTAAACCGAAGTAAACCGAAGTATTGATTTTTCTTGTCTCAAAATGTTTCATTGCTTATGCTCTGTGCAGTTTGAGGTTATTAAAACTCAAAACTAAAGGGTAAGCAATGTAAACATGAAACCTCATCCAAAAGTTGCAAAACTGGAATAAAAATTCTTGCGAATCGTAGGTTAGCCTAATCGGGCTTTGAACAACCCAGCCCTGTTGGAAATCCGATTAATCTTTAAACCAGGCTTGAAGTCAATTGAGTTATTTTATCTGGTGTGAAAGTGCTAAGATCTCACATCTTGTTTTAAATCCCCAGCTCTCTACGGCCATCAAAGACCGCGAAGTTTCGTGGAAGAAACAAAAGAGTGAGATAGAGGAACATTACAGTAACCTGATCAAAGATCTCCATACCAGAACCCAGGTATCACTAGTGCTTTGTGCTTTTCTTCTAAGATGTTCAGGGCCCTTCATAGCTTAAACAAAAAGCGAGACAGAGATGATAGTAGGAACTTATTGACTGAGTGAGAGGGCCGGACGTACGGACCGAGCGCAGCGAGGTCCGTGCGTCCTGACAGAGAGCCGAATATTTTCCGTCCGGCTGTCTTCACTCAGTCGATAGGCATTTTATGACCCTTCTGTGGCTGGCTTTGATAAAGTTGTGAACTTCTTAATTTTTGTGAGAAGTGTTGACTTTATTCCTTAGCTTCCGGAGTAAGTTGGCAACTGAAGTAGTTCTGCATCGGATAATGTCAAAACTGACATTTTCAAACTTAAAGGTGACGAGAATTAACGAAATCATTGAGCTGGGGGTTTGTTTATTGTGCCGCCCTTTTTTGCAGGACAAGAATTCTTAGTTTCAGCTTTAAGCGATTTTCTTTCTTTCAGAAAACACAGTCTTTGGCTGACCAAGCGTGGGAAAGGGCTCAAGAAACAGGACAAGTCAAAGATACGCTGGAAATGGAAAACGCTCGACTTCAATTATCGTTGGAACAAAGTCAAAGAAGCGAGTCGTCGTTGTTAACTGTTTGCGCACTGCTCGCAGGCGCCTTATGGCCTGCGTTTGGACGAATACGAGCTTTAGCCTCTCAACGGAAGATTTTATCCGAATATTCAAGAACTTTAGAATCTCTCCGGGATCAGTCGAACACTTTAGGCGAAATGCTAAGTAACGAAATGGAAGGTGAGAAGCGGGAAAAGGATGAATCCCGCACGGCCAAGAAGCAACTTCTGAGGGACGGGCGGAGTCCTGTCTTAGTGTTCAGAGTCGGTGTTATAGCCGTTATTGCAGCTAACAGACTGCGTTATTTTGGATCTTGTAGTTTAAAATTATTCGTGTCGTCCGAGTCTCCGGGTGAGTTTAGCGGAATGTCCACTGTGTGCTGCGGAAAAACATCCAAGAAGACGGCAGACTTCAAGGGTGAGTGATAACTGTTGATATCAGACTTACTACAAGTGACAACACGTCACGCTTTATGGTGATTCTCTACTGTCTTAAATACAATTACAACCTTGAAAAAAGAAATGCTGATGAAAAATTCATCGAATTTAGGGGGAACGTTTTTTCCACATATTACGTTTCTAACTTAATCTAGTTTTCTGTCGTACGTAACTTCTAATTTGTGCAATCCGTGCTCATAATCTTGGATTGAGGAAAAAAAAAAGTAAAAGAAAAAAGACCCAACTACGACAACAAAAACAACTTTCAATCACCTGCGCCATTTTAACAGGTCTTGCTGGTGGCCATACACGAGAATCCATTTCCGGGGACACGTCACGTGCAAGTGTCAGGGTGACGTCAGCACAGGCGTGGTTCACCAGCTCCCAGCTACGAAGTCACCTGACCAGTGCCGTGAGCGAGTTACAGTCTGCTCTGAATAGGATGAACGAGGCCTGGGATGGAGATTCGGGGCGCGATGACCGAGGTTAGTTGGCAAATGGCACTATGTTCTTTTTTTTTTTTTTAAGGAAGGCAAATCTCAGAAATGAAAAGAGAGGTCGTTTATAATTTCAGAGCGGGCAATTATGCATATGTTCCCTTGAACAATTAGATTCTGAGCTGGAGATTTCTATCACGCATAGAAAACGATAGAGTATAAATCTACTAGTCGTTCAAAACTGAACTAGAAAATTATTTAAATCCTCTTCACAGGCACTTCGAAAACGTAACGAAGCAACCGCCATTTCATTAACAACCGCACACTGCTAGGCTACTCACAAACAGAATAGATAGTGAGTTACGCAGCCAATAACACAACGGCATTCGTGGTAGAACGTCATACTGATATTCACAGAAAGTTTTAAACCGGCACTGGCCGCTTTTAAGGCTGCTATGAATCACCAGAGCGTTTATACTTGTTCAGTTTTACATTATGTTGATTCAATGCTTTGTCAAGACGGCATGACCAAGCTTGTTCCCAAGTTTTATAATTTACTTTTCTCCTTCCTCTTGATTTTGAACTCATGTTCATTCTTAACTAGTGAGACAATCTCAGATACTGCAGAGTGTAATTTACGGCTCCGATACAGTAGTCACCTAGGTCCTCACCCATGCCGTTCTCTCCCTTGGTAGTCAACTAATATGAGCGGAATATCAGCGGACAAAAAAACTTGATAAGACATAATCTTAGCAGTGTGTATGTTTCATGTTTATGTTTTCTTTCAAGGCTCAAAAATAACTTACGATTACCGTTTGTCGAGACGGTTTTGAAAGTCATCGCGGCAAATGTGACAATTGTGCTTTTCACGCCAACGTTTTCAACTTGATACTTTTGTTTTCCTGAGTCGCCAATGTGTGCAACAAGGTACCTTTGTTTCCACGAAAATATAAGAAAGATGTGCATGTTTTTGCTCACTGCTGGAGATAAATGGAAAATAAAAGTGAAATAACTGCTGAAAAGTCGAATAGGAACGATTTTGTTTTGTTCCAAACGCAAATTTTCATTTCACCGATGAACAAGAACTAATCTAATTATCAAATAGTCACGTCCAGCTACGGAATAGTGCGTTCTTATTTACATCAAACTGAAATACAATGCTATCGATTGATACAATTGAGGAGCGTTTCAACGACAAGTTTTGAATGTAGAGATCGTTATTTGGTCGAAATTATATCCCAGATCGGCGAGAGAGTCGTCTCAAAGACTGATGAAAATATGGCGGTTTCAGTAAGTTCCACGGACGGCAATAATTGCGAAGTTTCTTTTGTCACAAATTTACTAGTTTTACATGTAACTAAGGTAGCAAAGCTTCGGCTGAATATGAACTTTTTGCTCCCTTCATGGAAGAGGAAATACCCCGGTAAACAAGCCGCTAACGAGAAGCATTATGTTTCCATTCTTTACTTGAACCCTGGCAAACACACAATAGTTATAAAACAGCAGACGAAATTTCTTGAATCGAGCTAGGGGTGATTCCAGAAGATACGCAGTCACAGCGTTATTTGCACTAAAAAGGGAGAACTGACGTTATCTGAAATATAACTGCTATCCCTGGTCAAAACGAGAGTGTGATATCACTGGAATAAACGCGCAGATCTGAACTCGAAAGCGGAGTTTTTCACACTAGTAATGCCAGAACGCATGCGTCTTACATGTTGTGTTCTACCACAAGGAAAAGCACTCTACGTTTGTGTGATCGGGTATGAAATGTATCCTTCACCTAACATGTAGTCGACACTGAAGGCTAACTTTTCTGCGCTTGCGTTTCGTGTAAATTGCTTTTGTTCTAGAGAGAATAGCACCACAAGGATAGCAAGAGATTTTCAAAAAATATATATAGTTTTCTCATGTTTTCAGGAAACCAACGTAAGTATGACGCGTTTTGCGTAGTGCACTCAAGAAGCTACCCCACCTAGCCCCTCCTTCCTGCATGGCTAATTGATTAATTGAAATTAATTAATTAAACAAACATTAAAGTTTACACCTTATGGCATTAGTGCTAAGTACATTAGCGAACAGCACCCCCCTAAACCGTCCCAATAGTGCACTCTGCACTAAAAACTTGAACTGACTTCTTCACAACACTTTTCAGATGGCGGAAGCAGGGCGCTTAGTCCTTCATCCGGGAACAGTATAATTGCCGCAGCCAGGAACGCATATAGTAAAATCATCTCCGGTCTTCAAACGGAATTTTCTGGCCGGGTGATAGGCGAAGAAGCTTGGCACGAGAGATACTCTGGGTTCAGAGGAGAGCTGATGGCGCTGTTAGGCTTGGGTCTACAGCAGTGGTTATCCAAAGGTCCATCTACTGGATTGGCGTATATCTCCAGTCAGGTAGGTAACAGGGAATTTGTAATTTTAATTTATACGCATGCATGCGCTACAGTCTTGGGGAACTGAGTAGATTTTGTGGTCGGTGGGCGCGCGCGGGCGCTTTCCATTCAATGAAAAATTCTGGTTTAAATTTCCGGAAATTTTCAGTTACGAATGGAACATCATTTTGCGGAATTTTCAGAAAAGGAGTCAACCTTACGAGGTGTACCGAAATTGTCGGAAATTTCTCACCGGGAATTTTCGTTCTATTTGACTTTCCTCCTGGTATTTCCATTTTTCGAAAATTCAACAATTTCTGGATTTCTTGGAAACTTTCCAAGGAAAAATTTCCCGGGAAATTTCCACTTGTCCATTTGTCCCCGTTTCTAAATTTCCGAAACTTTTTGTTGAATGGAAAGCACCTGGTGTCACACAGAAACGAACGGGATACTTACGTAAAATGAGCTTGGATATATGTGACTGGCGAGCTTGAATATATGACTGGCGAGTACCTTTGGTTTCTTGGCGTGTGATAATGTGCCATTCCATTTTTTCTTATCTACAGCGAACAATTAGTGCTCTTCAGAATCACATCCTGGGCTTTACTCAGCGCCTTCACTCAGCCGAGGTTGACAGACGTTCATTGCGTCTTGAACTCTCAAAAAGCAAACAAGAGACTTCTGAGCTAAAGAGTGCCCAGTCTTCCGCTGATTCACAGCATCGTAAGGCAAAGGAGGAAGCGCGAGGTCTGGAGGAAAGACTTCAGGAGATGAAAGAAGAGGTTCGTTCGTTAAAAACAGTTGTTGAAAAAGGACTATTTAAGTAATTAAAACCAAATTCACCGTAGAGCCAGTTAAGACACAGCAAATGTAATAAAGACAGAGGCTGAACAATTTGTCCGAGAACATATCAGGTCTCCTCTTTTTTTCTCTACTTGATTACTATCATCTGAAATTGATTTATCGTTTCGTTATTGTCCAGTAGAGATGTACTTCGTAATCTGGTTTGACCAGGCAGTGCGGCCGACAAAAAAAATATTCTTGGTGGTCCGGCTATAACACTGTGTAAGCTAGGAGCAAGACGAGACGGAGTAATTTGTCTGTTTCGTAAAACCAGAATCAAAGTAATCACGCTAGCCAATCATAAAGGACACGGACATTACAAAAGACAAAAAAGTGGCTCGAGTCTTTTAAGCCAATCGTGTAGCGTAGTTGCAAAACCAATTTTTTTTTTAAAGAATTACTTTTCGACACTCAAATGAAAACTGCTCTGTTACATCTAGATGTTATCCATGGTCCCTGTGGCTCGTTTTGAAAATATTTGCGAGGAGCTCAACAATGCCTTGAAACGGGAACAACAGGCCCAGGCCCTGCTTAACGAGCAGACGGCACAGATGCAAGAGATGGGCGAGCGCCTGGAACTTCATGCAAATCAGGGTGAAGAAAAGGACGTGACGCTCGCAGAAGCTGTCAAGGTACAAACAATAGCTCTTTGTTCAGACATTCCGCTTTAGTTTGTGATCACTGATAAACTGTTAAGATGGAAATCATTTAACTATAGAAGACACTCTGGGCTTGTCACGCAGTCTTTCCCCTGAAATATTGCATGACGAGCCATACAGGAGGCTACCAACAGTGGCTGATTCCAAGGAATGACTGGCGAGTTCAATCTTAGCCGTTGTCATTATTTTGTGTTCTTGGTCAAGACACTTTACTGTCAAGGGCGTGATTGTTCAAAGCTGTGATAAGCAGAACCAGGACTACCTTCAATTTTGACTTCAGTCTTAGAACCTTTCAGTGGGCGTCTTTGTTTGCATTCCCCAGCTTTAACATTGCCTAATCTAAAACTGCTAAAAACGAAAAAGGTAAAATACTAAATATACAACTGAAATTGAACGTCGATCGCCTTTTTAACCTGGAAAAGAGGTAAACGGCTGTCCACAAACCCGTCCCTGCAGTTGTAGAATTGATAATGGTACCTGCTTTTAATAGCGTCGCACGAATGAAAAGTCATCTCAGTTTCCTGTTATTTACCTGCTCGGTTTCTTCGGTTCGTTCACTACGTCTCCGTGCATTGTACTAGTAACCTCAATAACTCAGTATTTACTGGAAACGACTATTTGCTTGGGTTATTTGGTAGGGTCTGACTGAAGCCAAGATGGAGCTTCGTCGTAAAGAACACGCCGTCCGCCAGGTCTCAAAACAGATGACTTACATGGAGAACGAGAAGAACGCTTTAGTAGACAGACTGAACGATGCTGAGAAAACCATGACGGCTGCAGCTAGGTAAGGGCTAGTTAGTTAGGCTTTAATTAATGTTATCAACGATCGAGGGAACAGGTACCGTTTTGGAAAATCTCCGTTAAAACGCTTGACGAGTTTCCGATTCCTATCAAAAGCTGGGACGATCCCTCACGAGTACTCCGAACACAGTCACGTGTAATAAAGATCACGCGTTATGACGATAACGTTATGTTGAAGAACAGTGTAAGTGAAAGCTGGCTCACCTCGCGCCAACGCCCCGTCGGTTACTGAGGAACTGGCCGATCTGAGGACGATGGTAGATTGATTGTTGATCTATTTAGCCTACACTTGCCTAATCTCTTCGCAAGTTTTTCTCTTTTTTCCCGTTTTCCAGAAGTAAATGTCATCGTCAATTGCGTTTGTAGCAACCTAAGTGTGAAATGCAGACAAACCAAAACCCAAAACGGTCTATTTTCGTTTGTGAAAACGTTTGTGGAAAAAAAAAAAACGAAACAAAAAGACAACCAACCAACCAACCAACCAATCAGGCAGACGGGCAAACGGACAGATTGATAGACAGAGAGACAGACAAAACACATCTTTTTCTGGTACCAGTTGTATGATCCAACACTGGGAAATTTTCTCCGCTGCAGAGAAAAAGAAGCCTTGATGGGTTATTTGAAGTCAGTCGACCGGGCCCTGGAACAGAGTAAAGATCAAGTTCGGCTCTCGAAGGGTGCACTGGGACCGTACGAACAATCTCTTCCCCAGATTATCCTTCCGGACGAGCGGTTAGCCATGGACGGGTTAAGCCTGAGCCCCGAATTACTCTCCTGCCAGGTATCGAATGTTGGCAAATCTTGTCTAATGTAGTAATACATAGACACTGACTTGTACTTGCGTATCTCTCAGAGATTCGTGAATAACAATCGAATCGAGATCGACTTGATTATACAACTATTTCGTGATTGTAGAACTATGAACTTACCTGCTTTTCAAGAACTTGGGTGGGTGTTATCGCCAGTACATTTTCGTAAGCCGAGTTAACAACTCGTAAATAACACGGCGATGTCTACCTCGTTTTCCCTAGACTGTTAAGAGTCTTTCTATTTCTCAACGCACGCGAAGGAAAAAGCGAGCGCCGGGGCGAAGCACGAGGGGGTGGGGCGGGGAAGCGAGCCAATCGAAGAATATTTATCTCGGTCCTCACCTCCTACCCCATCAAGTCTCCCATTTGGCGCTTGCGTTCAGCTCTCTCGCGATTCTACCCGCGTTCAACAATCGAATTAAAATTCGAGAAAATAGAGGGCTGTGAACAATCTACGTTTTCACCGCCAAAATGATATAGAACGTGACATTACGAAAAGTATACCGTATGTCTTTTAACCAATCAATTGTCTTATACTTCTTGGTGCCAGCACGTAGTTACATCATTTATCGAGTGTCAGCAGCAGGCATTGGATCGTATTTCCGAACTTGAAGTGGACAAGCAGCAGGCCATGTCACGCGTGGCGCACTTAGAAGAGGAAATCATGTCACACAAGGCACACATAGCCACACTGAAGAATGAGCTAGCAGCTGCCTGCAGGAGACCCATGAGTGATGACGGGCTCAGTGATCATGGACATTACATTCCTGGCGCGGTCAGTTGTTTATGTTGTTTGTCCTTCCAATTCTTCACTCTGAAAAGGATCAGGTCAACCTTTGAATTGTCGATCTAAGCTAAGCTCTAGTCCAACTTCGCAGTAATTTGTGATTATGTTATCCTTGATTGCGGTATTTTGAGATTCTGTTATCTCATGTCATGCCATTGTAGGCGATTCTGTCACATTTAAGGAGCTCAATCACAGTATTGTAAGTCATTCTGGCCACGTACAAAGTTGCCTTTAAATTGAAGGAAACCTGAAAATAATAGTTAACTAAGAAAGAAAAACACCGAAGAGATAACAATAAACCATAAAGAAACAACGATGTTGGGGGTGGAGAAGCTTGACACGGATTACAAACCAAGAACTTGAACAATTTAGGCTGAACTTTTCACGATACGCAAACCGCGACGTAACTCCTTTAAACAGGTATTGAAATCAAAGGATGGTTTAAAACGTTTTAAAACAAAGCAGAGAAATGAGATCGTGAATAGTGAAGCGGTGGGTCAAATCGTGTCTTGATATGATTGACAATACAAAACAATTTTCCCTTGTTTATTTTAGGAAGGTTATCCCGGGAAGGACGCATCGCTTCATCGCTTTTCAGAATACAGAGATGACGATAACTTAAAGAGCTTCATTCCTTTATCGTAAGTATGTTACTTCTGTCTCTGTACATTATCGTCTTGGCAGGAATTCATTTAAGGATTGTTCTTTTCTCTGCCATATAACAAAGGAGCCAAAAAAATGAGTAGTGAACGGGGGCGTTAAGCCGCGTTATGAGGTCCCGTCCACAGTACGCCGGAGAAATTTGAAAACGCAGCTTTATTTCTACGGTTAGGCCTACCGTCCACACTAATCCGTCACGAAAAGGAAGCTAGTCGAAAACGCTCTTCAAACCGGAGGAATTTGAAAACGCCGGCTTTGCGTTTTAGTGTGGGCAGAAAACATTTTGAAAACGGAATTTTTCGAAAACGGTGACATCACGATAATCGTGTGATTTCCCAGGCCGAGTTTTCCTCAAACACAAATCCAAAATGACCGGTTATTGTTGCGTTTTCAAATTTATCCGGCGTAGTGTGGAAGGAAAACATTTCGTGCCATTTCAGAGTGAAAAAGCCGTTTTCAAATTTCTCCGGTGTAGTGTGGACGGGGCCTGAAAGCTCGAGGAATTAAGAATTTATAATACTTGTGATATGTGAAAGCTAAGGATTTTTAAAGCTGTGTTCACATAATTGAAAACTATGCAGATGTTTTCAATACCACCTTGCTGAAGCCGGAGAGAGGAGCATTCCTTTACGATTAAACCAAACACGAATTCATAGCTTTTCATCAGAAAACACCCCCCGTTGTACTTTATACACGGTTTGTACGGGGTCTGGAAAACGTGGAAAGTCCTGGAATTTTATTGTGGCATTTTCCAGGACTGGAAAGTCTTGGAAAAAAGGCTACTGGTCCTGGAAAGTTCTGGAAATCTGTTAAACTCAAGTAAAAATATGAAATGTATGGCAGACAGTAAGGAGAATTAACATTGAGATCTCGAGAGTGAAAAGGTTAATGTGAATTTTAGAGTCCTGGAAAAGTCCTGGAAATTTTTTTCTGGAAAGCGTACGAACCCTGTTTATAGCCTTTTAAAAGGTTTCCCCAAAACAGGTGTATACTGGGTAGCGTTTATTTTCAGCCAGTTACCCTCTATAAAATGCAACATGTTTCATGATCACCTTCGTGAAAGGTTAACAGGTTTAGTAACCAATTTGACTCGTTGCTTATCGCAATCAGTAGCTCTTCGCATAAGTTAAGACACCTCTAATTTAGATGTATCGAAAATCACCGTGTGTAGCCGGCCAATGACGCATTCGTTTTAGATAAATTCATTGTTTTTCCTGACCAGAAAAGAACTTAGTCCATTAAACTTCAAAAAGGTAAACTCCCTCTAATGAATGGCATTTTTTTGTTGTAAGATTAGCTCGGATACTAGGTTGCACCACTGTACATTACCCTCTTATCCCTTCACAATCATTATTACGGTGAAAGGTTAAAAGGTTTCAGAAACAAGCGCAGTTCATATTATACACACACAGGGACGGCTACGTTTTGTTGGGCCCTACACAAGATCTTTGCGTCGTACTCATAATTTACATTGTTAAAGCTCGTTTCACGATTCTGAAGTAGTTTGATATAAATCTTTCCTTTCCCGTCTCCAATCGATATGTTATTTAGTGTGTCAGTTGAAAGAATTCTCTCTGTAATCTGGGACAAACCAAAGCCTTTCGTGAACTGCTCACCTGAAGGAAATTTTTGTTGTTGTTTCATCATTCTGTTGGCTGATTTTCGTATTATTCGCACCTCACAAACGAGAAGAGCAGCATTCACTACCTGATAGGTATATTGACATGGAAACCATTATTAAATGACAGCTATTGTGAATTTGATCTATATTCCAAGCTCTGATACGGACTGATCAAGCGCATCAGTAGGAGAGTCTCTTTTATTGACTCTTAATTGGCATGTGCGCATGTAAAAAATTCCATACGTTTACTGAGCACTTGCGTGATGCTTATCCATTTGATACAAACATGTAAAGACCCTTAATCAACCAGCCCAACAACACTTCACAATACTATATGGTAACCATTAGACAGAAACTTAAACATAACGCAGCTTAGAAGAAGCTGGCAAGGTTTGTTCAGTCTTGAACGTTTTCAAAGTATTTCCTGTAGCCCTTGATCATGTCTTCTCGAAGCTTGTTAAAGGATCGAGGAACAACTCTTGGAAGCAGCCACTCGACATACTTCTTGGAGATCCATCCATTGAAGTTATTGTTGGTTAAGCCGAACACTTTACAATCATCTGGTGTTATGACAAAGAAATTTCCCCCATTAGTCGCTCTCACAAGACCACCTTCCTTCTCGGGCTTTGATGGATGAAAGGCATTTTTCTCGATCACAAACAGTGACTGCTTGCCAAACCAATCAACCTCTTTGGCCGGTGGAATGAACAAGACGAAACCTCGATCCTTAAGCGGCCGAGATGCGATTGCCCGCATGAATGTGACGTACCCACCACTGTCAGGGTAAACTTCCAAAGTGGTATGGTCCTTGAAAGCTTCATCCCATTGGTTACGAATTTTCCGGTTTGATGGGTGCAACAACTGAACGAAACTCTCAGCAAGCATCGGCATCTGAAAGGTGAAGAGGATCTTAGTGGGAACCTCTTTCTCATGGAAGGTTTTACTCCAGTAGGCTACTTTGGGCCCCTTATGCGCTTCACCCCATCCGTTGCCTTCATCCAAGTCTTGTTTGAACTATTTGGCTCTTTCAAGTTCTTCCTCGTACGTGAAAGATCGGAATGAGTCCTCTTTGCATCGTGTAACCATGAGAAGAAGAAAGAAGACAGGTTCAAGTCTGTCTTCCCTTCGCATACCCTTCCTCCTTTGCACGCCTGTTAGTAAATAAGGCCCTTGGGTACAAGTTGACCGGCTAAATTTACTGGCCTGGACACTAAGGCAGCGAAAATCTCAATAGACGCGTACGCGCGACAAAAGGTCATGACAACTCATGACGCTTATTTGATCTCTTACAGTGATTTCAACCCGGCCCCATCAACTATCACCTCAAAGAAATGTCGAGCTCATAATCTACTTATTATACGTGCGATTACAGCACAACTCCATCCTCCAACCAAACTAACTCTCATGTTACGTCATCATCTCGTTCCAGGGCTCATCGTGATTCAAGCGCATCTTTCAGACCCTCGTTAGCTTCGACCAGCGGTCATCCGGACAGAAGCAAAGGCAGCTATGGCAGGTATTTCAAGTTCTTGTTGCAGAGATCGTATTCAAGTGAGCCTTGAAATTGAAGTTTTTTCACTTGGTTATCAACAGGAATTGGGAGGCGCGGTGGCCTCATGGTTAGTGCGCTCGTCTCCGGATCGAGCGGGCCGGGTTTGAGCCCTGGCCAGGGACATTGTGTTGTGTTCTTGGGCAAGACACTTTACTCTCACAGTGCCTCTCTCCACCCAGGTGTATAAATGGGTACCGGCGAATTTAATGCTGGAGGTAACCCTGCGATGGACTAGCATCCCATCCAGGGGGGAGTAGAAATACTCCTAGTCGCTTCATGCTACAGAAACTGGGATAAGCTCCGGCCTGATGGGCCACTTGGCTCGTATGCAGACTTTACCTTTACCTATCAACAGGAATTATAGTTTTTGTCAAAAGACTTGGGTAGATTAACCACCATGGCGAGTTTGGAAAGCTGATGTTTGGAGCGTTAGGCCTTAGGGAAAAGTGGTGGATTGTGGGTTGTATGCTGATTCGTTCCCAGTCATGCTACGCGCTGTGTGAAGGCGACTGGGGACGAGTCAGGGTTGCATGTGTGTATATATAAATATTTAAGATAGTGCGCGGACTGTCATTGATCGATAGGTGTGTTTAGATGAGAGTGCGTAAACACGATTTTGACAAGAAATATTTTTTAAAAGCAAACACTCGGGAGGTTGGGAGAATTCTAGAATGTTATAGAAACTCTCGACTACGACTTTGCATAACTGTGTCGAATTCTCCCAACCCCCCTAGTGTTTAGATGAGGCTATGTAAACAGGGAAAAAGTGTTCTTTTGCTCAAAGGAGCTCAGTCACTGCATTTTGAATTATTTTGGCCCGTACAAAAGTACCTATAAAGTGAAGGAAACTCAAAAATAATAGTTTACTACGAGAGAAAAATACCGAAAAGATAGTAATAAGCCATAAGTCAACAAGGATGGTTATGGATGGAGAAGATTAACACGGATTACAAACGACGAACTCGAAAAAATTTAGACTAAATTTTTCAAAGTGCGCAAACCGTGACGTAGCTCCTTAAAATATAGTGGAGTTAAGCCACTGGAGGAACCATGGCAACAGAAATTACATGCAAGAATACGTTCGATCGTTCAATTCCTCGTAACAGGACATTCCCTTCTTTGTTTGTTCCGAGAATTTGGTAGCACATCAAAACGAGATCCTTAGTTGACGATTTTCCTTCCTTCGGATCACATAACATTGAATGGAGAATTTAAATGTATACGAACCTGTCACGGAGACAAGTTCATTGAACTTAAACCAAACACTGAAGCCTATAGAAACTTATTTTATTGTAGAAACATAAACGAATGGAACTTACTGGCTAGCAATGTTTTAGATATAACAAAAACTTCATTATTTAAAGCAGCTCTTTGTTTATATTAAGGTCTTTATCTCCCTCCCCTCTTTTTACTTTTGATGTCTTGCAGTGATGGGCGTCTCACTTCGTAGAACTCGCTATGTAGATGTAGATAAGTTTAGAGCTTAGATTCTCCCTCTCTATATATTTAGCATTAGTATCACCCAACTAGTGGACTAATGCAAATCCTGCATTTTAATTGGCTATGCTACTAGAGGACTATTAGTAATAGTCCTCGAGTAGCGAGATTGGCGCAATCGAGCGTGACGCTTTGTTTCGTTTTATTCCTAAATAAATATTTCTTCAACTTGCATTTGCCAACTTTATTATTACCTTTTCTGTCCGACTAGTTGGGTGATACTAAACCAATTAGACCCTTCGCCCTCAAGGGCCACTGGTCAATAGCCCATGAGGCGAAGCCGAATGGGCTATTGACCCGTAGCTCTTGCGGGCTACGGGTCTAATTGTTAATTATCTCTGGTCTTTAGTTTGTTTTGGCCTCGTGTCACGTTCAGGTTGCGCTGCGATGATCTCGGACTTGTGATGTGTTTGTCGGAAAGACGGCATTTGTTTTGTTCTCAGTGATACACTTTTGCATTTCTTTCAGTCCAAAGAGACGCTTAACATCAAGCTACAGAAAACAGGGAAAACAACTTGGACAAGATTTTTCTAAATTACTCGATCAAGGACTGTGACAGCTAAGGGAAAGATCATGTCTCTCCGTTCAGCAGCCCATTTAGTCAGCACGGTCTTACAACTGTAGAGAGCTACGAGGCAACCATTACACTTTCTCCTGACATCTCAATGTACATAGTGATAATTTCTGTAAAGATTTGCTGCTAGGTTTTCTTGATCTATTCATTATGTCTCTTACGTGCCCTGATTTAGTCGTCAAGCGTAAAAAAAGGTTTTGATTCCGAGAGTTTTTTTTTTCAAGAGTAAACGTATTTATTTGTACTCTAGATTCTGGAAATTATGTCCTCGCTAAACTATCCAGGGGCTCGTTTTGCGAAGGTCCCGAAAAGTTTTTGCACCCGGAAAGCCGTAAAAAAATCTCAAACCTTATGATTACAGAGCTGTTTTATTTACATATTCTTAATATGAAGAGAGGTTCTCTTCATACAAGAAGTTTCAGGCGTATTTACTTCTCTGTTTGTAGATACAGATTAACTAACAATGCCTTTGCGGGCCCGAAAAGTTTCTGGGGCTTTCGAGAATAATTCAAATTTAGCTTTTACAGAGGTGAACAATTTAGCTTTTTATAGTTCAGTACTTAACCTTATTTCAACTAAAAACTGAGCAGTTTGCCTTAAAGTTTGTCGGAAAAATTGCAACACCAACCAAGGTTAGTTGTCTCGGCTCTCGGACAACCGTGGTCACATGAACGGACGAGCATTCTTGCATACAGGGGGAATTTGCGTACCTTCCTGGCTTGAACGCCAGGGACGTTATGGTATACTCCACCCCCAACACAGTAAACCGTTTCTTTAAGTTTTGGTTTCTTTGTTCATCAGGATGTTGGAACTTAATATATCTTTAAAAATAGAGCTCTTGTTTGAAAATACGTGTAAGGTGTGTTAACTTATTTTCGTACAAAATAAAGAGTCGTCCCCAGTCGTTGTGCCTTTTTGTTCTGGTGCAGTATGGTTTGAAATATTCGAGTGGGAAATTCCCTGTTATACACACGGGGGGACGGTCCCGGAAAAATGGGGGTGGGGACATTAAAGGTCGTACCACAGAATGGGACATATTCCCATGGACTTGTTCCCCGCAAAGTTTGATTGCTTCTTTATACGTATTGATCTTGAGACAATTCCTGGCAATAAGAATAAAAAATAAACACTAGAAAGAATCACAGCTCCCCAACCCCAGAACCCAATTTGTTCCGACCGTCAAGTACTTCGGTCAGTTTGGGAAATAAATTCTTGTTGGAAGGACGAAATATCCTTTGCAGTTTAAAGTGGTTCGACGGTCTGACTCGAGAGAAAAGGTCCTGGAGTAACTTGAATATAAATGTGACTGGGTACTCGTAATAAAGGTAGCCCAACATGATCCTAGTATGGGAAGTATTATAACAACGAGAGATTTGCTCTTGTGTCCAACCTCTTGCGAAGACACTAAGCTCCTTTACCGGCCAATCTGTATTTCCCTTGTCCACAGAGATTAAACAAAATTTCAACGCCACTTCCAGTTGTCATGGCCTCGACATTTGTCGGACTTTTGAAGAGAAAGGACTCCTGTAAGAACACGTTATAATACGAGCAGTGGTCACTGAAATTATATGAACCGACTGACTACGTGGCAAGTTCTTAAAATGTCTATGTATACGCGATGTAAAAAGCTTGACTTTTCAGTGACTTAACTTTTGGCTTGATACTGGAGGAAATTTGTAACGCGGCATTTTTGGGGTGGACTGCGCGTGCGGTGTTTTCGATCTCTGGGATGTCCCTCGTTTAAACTCTAGAAGTAATAATATCAAACACGAAAGACCGTGTTTTACCACAATTCCAAAAAGACCTCGAAGTTGAGCGAAAATACTCCGCTGCTGTACATCGTATTTTCAACTGTCTTCTCGGTTTTTTGAAATGTAGTCAAATGGTCTTCCGTGTTTGATATATCGCTTCTTAATCGAAAATAAAACTGAGGAGAAAACGGAGAAATAAAATCGTAAAAATCTATGCTGATTAAGATCAGATTTCCAAACACCGTCACGGTCATGATTTCCTTCCTTTAAACTTGATGAGTTATTCATGAGTTTGAAAAAAAAAAGGATTCGTCCCCATATCACGACCCCTTAGTAAGACAGGCCATGTTGTGTGCCATGTGTACGTCCTCGACTAATCAGAACGTGTTTCTTAATTAGTACTACACAAAACCAAGATAGTAGCCACGTTACGATTGGTTGAAAACTGTAACCTTAGATGAGTGGAATCGGTGAACAAGCTGTCTCAAAAGAAGACAATATTTTGCCCCCCGCCCCCCACCCCCCTGGTACTGACAGGTAGGAAAAACTAAGACCAGTGAACGTCTTCTTGTGAGCAATTTTGGCTTGAAACCTGTGATTTGACAGGCCCGTACAGCTCATTCAATAAATTTTCTTGTTCTTCCAAGCTTCATTTACATTATTTAATCTGTTGAAACTGGTCATTCCAGAAATGATCAACAACCACTTTCACAACCAGGTTAGGTCATCCCCGTAGCGCCAGCTGGCGCAAACAGCGGTCCTCCAGGTTTGGCGATCGGAAACGGCATTAAAGGTAGACACTACGACTGTTTGTGATGGTTTCTCGGAGCCTCTGACTTTTGTGACTGTCACAAGCGTTACTTTCACAATAGCCAATACATTTTGAGTGACGAGGATTTACCTTCTCTTCCCTCCACCGCAACTAAAATGATAACAACCTTTTCCCCGGGGCTTAGTTGCATAGTTTTTACCGGTCGTTTAAGGGAGAGGGGCTTTTACCTTGCTAATAGCAGATTTGCACGATGTCATTTGACTACAACTATCAGAATTCTTTTTATTTTTTCTTTGTTATTTTAATTTTGAATTCCCAGGGGGGTTTAAAGAACAATTGCCCTTATGAACATAAGAAATAGAAAAAGTGAAGGATTCTGGTAGTTGTAGTCAAATGACGCCATTATGCAAATCGCCTATTCCATAGTGATCAACACTCTATTCTCCCTGACAAAATGAATGAGTAGGAAGGTAAACACAAGGCAGAAATCGTCAACATGGGGTGATTACTTTCAGTGATAAATGACCAAATTCTCAGTAGGAGTCTAAATAAAAATATGAAATTGATTAGGGAGAATTCAAATTTCGAGCGTGGGACAAGAATGGTGGAATCAGGGGAAGAACAACTAAATTGCAAACTCACAACTCAGGACTTGTTTTTTATTTCTTTACTGTTGGACTTTCGTGTTTTCGAAAAAGTCGTCCTCTACAATACAATATGTTCAAACACTGATTTTCTCTCTACGGTGTCATTTTATAAATAAGAAAGGTTTGTATACATAGAAATAATTATATAATTAGAAGTTATTTGCATTGTGTAAGTTACAAACCTCAAGACATACAATTAAAACAAATGCTCTACAAGTCGCGAGAATCACAACGCTTGTTTCCACTTGAAAAGAGTCTTTCCCGCTCTCATTCTTCTCCACAATATCGTAACAAGCTCGTGTATTTCTCGTCATGTGAGAAAAGTACAAGGTGCATATTAATTAGTTTGCTTCTGGCCGAGGTTTCTCAGGAAACAGTCGGGGGAATAAGCACCACTACGGCTGAGCCTGCGTTTTTCGTTCGAGACGTTGCTAAGCAATATGACGTCATACTGACGTACGCATGCTTTTGTGAGCAGTATAACCTGGCCACTACATTAGCAACTTGGTAAAAGGCTGTCGCCTCATTAGTCTTATTTGATTGAATTCAGCGAAGAGGCTCCTATTCCCCGGACTTATCCGGATAGAATTACAGGGGAGAATCTTGCTGGGGGAGGTGTAAAATTCAGTCGTTTTTCATACAATTCAGTTCTTTAAAAGTTCTCATAAATATGTACACTGTCAAGCAAAACCTATCCAATGAAAGGCTAAAAACGCTGTTGTTCCTACGAGTGAGCAACTAGAAGAAAGCCTTCGATTCTCTATTTCCAAGTGAAACGTTTAAGCATCGCGTGAATAGAGATCTAAGCCATGACTCACAGTAGCCACAAGCGATGTCAAAGTGTGTCGGTGATGCTTGGTTGTCGTTGAATTATTGTAGAAAGTGGTAAGCTACCCTTTGTTACTTCTGGTGTAATCATTCATAGCTGCTTTCCCAGCACCGTATCCGACACGGCCAATGAAAAAATAAAAATCCAACCGACTAATTGCACATTTTAAAAATCCGTGACGCCCTTTGAACATAATCCATAATAATTTATTCCTGATTAGTGACGTCATTACGCCTCACTTGCAAGTATGTTCGATCCACTCTTTTTTGCACCAATCACACTTGACGTGACAACACCAGATAAAAGTACAGTTACATTTGACGTCATCCACCTTGTTAGCAGTGTTATATCCCCGGCCGCAGCACAACTGGCGACAACCGTCCGTGCCTTCCGATGTCTTATTGCACGTTCTTCCTACCGTACCCAGAATTCCATACCTGTCGTCGGCTTTGCAAAAGTCCGGTGAGTTGACGGCGTAGACGAGACTTGAAGGCGACGGTCGACGGTTGTTCGTGTTCCTCTTTCGTCCTCGTCGTCCGCGAGAAAGTCTCGTGAGCTTGGTTTTGCTTCTGTTTAGTTTAACCTTCAGCGCGCTATCGAACCTTCGTCGTAGTTCGGAGGCAACTTGCGCCATCTTCGGCATGGTTTTCCAACACACTCGGATAGTACACGAGCCAGAGACACCGTGACATTTGCAACTCTTGCCCATATTGTCTTTTATAGCCTAAAACAAGGAAATAAAAAATAACATAATCAAACAAGTCCAAGAGTCTTTATCCTCTATAAACATGTGTAACAAACACAAACCAACCACTGAAACAATGCAGTCTTAGGCAGGTCAAACGTCGAACTTCACATAAGACGAACTAAACTGCAATTTGAGTCGATCCAAACGGTTAAACCTCGACCGTTGGGTCAAACGTCGATCTTAATTCGAATTTAGTTCGACCAACACGTTCTATCCGTCTGCTTCTAAATTCAGTCGGAAGAACTCAGTCGAGTCAAACGTCGAACTTATCCCGAACTTAATTCGCTCAGTTTAGCTCCTCTCATGTGAAGTTCGACGTTTGACCTACGCCTTAGAGAGGAGTGGCCTGTTTACATTTGTCGGCCGTCTTCGGTTACTTCCTTCAAGAAAAATCAGGGAAAGGGATAGACGACAGGAAGGGGAGGAAATACACAGGCTACAAAACTAATCCCATCTGTTTGTCGTAGCACACGCGCTCTACGTGCACAAGACCATTCTCATCCCCAGAGCCCGCCGGTCCTTGTCATGTCCAAGGGGATCGCAGAGTCTGGTGACGAAAATGGCACAAGATGTGACGAAGGGGCTGTTTGAATAATTGGTCATCCTTGATTTGATTCACAGCATAGTTGTCGTTTGGAAGATCTCTCAGATTCTTTCTATCTTTTGAGAGTTCCTCGAAAGAGACAGGTTAACATTTGGGCGACTGGAGGTCCTAAATCAACATTGTTATAACAAAATCTGTAAGATCAGATCGACATGTACGGTTTGGTAGATGGAGTTATTGTACTGGCCTGTTGTCAAAAGCCTTGGCCCTTAGGCTTGACTTACCATTTGATTAATTAAATCTAATATCGAGAAAGATACCAAACAAACCCAAAACAAACATATTTATCACAAAAACATGTTTAATGCTAATGGAAAAATGTTACCCTTCGGCGCTAAAACCATTTTACTTCAGGATCACTGATTTTAGTAAACAATAAATCAAACAGAGTAAATTATCCCAAACACTATCATCGTCCAATTTTGTCCAACAAAATCAGTACAGTGTTATACATGTACACACTGAAGACGAAAGAGATAAAACCAACAACTAAATGACATCAAAAGAAACGTAAAGCAATCAAGAACTATGACTAAATTGTCGACCTTGAACCGGTTCAAATTCGTCTCTTCTAGAGAATAGATTAGGCGTTCACCACAGGGGGTAAAACTGCGATTTACTGCAATTGTTTCAAAAGGTCATTCCATCTTAATTAAATTTTGAAACTCGAATTCTCTTCGTCAAAACATGGATTACAGCCTGAGGGGGCTGGGCAAGGTGGCGGCTATCAAGATTAGCATACAGCCCCATAGCTATTTAACAAAACGAAAATTTGGTTCAAATTGGATGAAGTATGATTTGAGAATTTCCTCGATTTGCAACATAAAATAATCAATGAGCTTAAATGAACATTTCACTTCTAGTTCCAATAATTTAACGATATAAGGAACACAGTTGTGTAAATTTTCATGCTTATAAAGTTTGACAAAAACACACATTGTCAAAGACACCCGCTGAGGTTAATTCCAAAGCAAACATTCTAATAACGAATTTGTGATAAGCTTGTTCGTCTAAACATATAAGGCGGGCTTGTCTTTGACAGATAATCGATTGCGTCGGTGCAAATTCAGATTTTGGAATGTTAGTCTGTTAAGACTGTTGAAAAGAGTGCAGTAAGCCGTGTCGTCCGGGCCTTCAAGTAGAAGGCATTTTTTACAACGACTTGACGCATTTTTGCACGTGCGATTGCTGTGTTTGATCTGATCGGCTGAGAAGTTTGGAGAAGAAACAAAGCATCATCGACTCTCTGATGAAGTGTTAACAGTTGGGAGCTGAAAATATCTAGAAAATCTCAACGTGCTTCGAAAAAAAGTAGATTTAAAACCATCTTACGGCAGTTTAAAATGCTCTAATCCGTTAATAATGTAAAGGAATGCTTTTAAGACTAAAGAAGATTATGTTTGATGAGCTGCAAGATGGATAAGAATATACGATGGTTATTTCAAGATGTTCTGTGAATAATCTCCTCCAAGGATTAAGGACTATTAAGGGATAGGAAACTCGACTATTGCCGCTTTGATACCGAGATAATTCTTCCGAAACTTCCATGATCTCCTGTTTAAGCTTCGTATCGATGACTTTGAAAGATAGTTTCATTTACTTTCCGTGTTGATAAACAGCTTTATTCACACGTAGTAAATGATCGTTGAAACATACGCTCATTTGCTAAGCTTGCATGTTAAGAAAATTATCTCTCGTTACACCTAATGCCCGCCTATCGCATACCGATATATTTTAGAGTTCCCTATGCTAATTGTCGTACATGTTCATGCCATCCAATTTTGATAATTTGGTGTTAAATCGAAAAAACATTTCTAAAAGGAAAAAATTATTTCCTTGTTTAGCTCGTAAATAAATAAAATCATGAATTTCATTACTCGATTCAAACTCATGAATTTCATTACTCCATTCAATCTGCCCAGTTTTAGCCATCCACGTTGCTTTGTGCCTTCTTATCAACACTTCGGTGTTTTACTACCTTAATGAGCTGTTGTTTTCCCTGAATTTGAGGTCAGTTTACGGGAAAATGGGTCACTGTCCCTTCTGCAATTTGCTCTTTTATCTACAAAATCGTCACAAACGGAAAATCTAATTTTAATCTCTGGCGAAGAAAACTCCCTGCTGATAAAATAAATACCAAAATATCCGGAACATAATGAACACTTTATCGCCCAGAAGTTCTGCTTTGAGATAATATTATTTCCTTTGTCATTTATTACACAAGCAAAACCCGCAGGAATTTTCATTACGTTTACAAGGAAAGATCAAAAATAAATCCTACACCTTTCGAATGAAAATTCTTAAAGGAAGGGCGTGTAATGGGTCTCCATCACGTTTTATCGCGAACCACCGAAAACAAAGTTCAGAAAGCGGTTATGAGGTAAACGAAGGAAACCCACGAAGCTGGCGGAGTTTCCGCGCGGGAGTCAGTTTGCGCGCGCGACAGTCACGAACCGGACAAAAGGTCAAACCATCACTTCTTGTTCAAATTTGTTTCGATTTTTGTCAGACGGAAGCCGCAAAATTCGCAATTTAAGACCCACGCAACGGAGCAGACATCTGAAAATAATATAAAAGTCATTAAATATAGCTTGGAAGTTTGCGAACAACCGCATGTCGAGGGATTTACATAACTGATGTTCAAAAATTTAGATTGCCATTAAATTGCGGGATGACTGGTCTAGTGTATTTTCAAGCCATCAACATTGCGGGTTTTTTGTTTGCTTTTTTGCCGAGGAAAGGCAGAGTTTTAATGGGAAACTAGAGCTATTCCTTTCATAATTACAAACATAGTTTCACGCACATGAATTGACATGATGAAGGAGAATAATGCACCTTTAATACGTTGAAATTATTTTCTGTAAGTTGTTTTAAATATTCATTTAAATGCCATGCTGAATTTTTTTAGTTTTATAAAGTGGAAAAACTTGGAAAGCCTCAGAGAAGCGAAATAAAGTCAGAGACGAAGCGAAATTTTAGGCTACTCATCGAGTGGTGTTTGTATGTAAAGTGAATTTTTGGGTCATTGCTGGAGTTGGTTGACCGGCCGACTCGTGGTATCGTATCAGTCTCATGTCTACATACGTCTAAAACCGATTGCAACGAGGGCACTGGGTTAGATGTTCGAACTTCCTGGTTCAAGAAAGTGCTGTCTCAAATGACATATGGAAAAATACTGAAGAGACTTTTCAATGTTTATACTCTCTAAGATTCAAAAGACTCAAAACTTAGAGCCGCATCGCACGACGCGTTTGTTTTTCTCGGGGTGAAAGGGTTAAAAGGCATAATAAACTTGAAATTAGTATTTTTATTTGCAAGGTTTTGAGAAGATTATACTTCAGATTATCGCGTCAAATACTATAACAAAGAAAGATGAGACTAAGGCAGCAACCCCCTGGTTATAGAAAAACACAGTTTTACGAACTCTTAGTAAATTATACTGAAGTAGAAATTGAAGCGACGTTTTAGGAACTTCTAGTATCTACAACATTATCGCAAAATTTCCAAGGAATCTGAACTTATCACCCATTTCTCTCTTCGTCATCGCCAATGAGCTGAACTTCCTATAATGGTTTCCGGTGATTTGTCGAGTACTGCTCTTGAAAATTAAGCCTCGATTATTATTGATTCACGTACGGTTTTAAGCTTTGTCAAGATCCGCTAAAAATAGATGGCCGCGTCTCTAAACAGATTGAAAGTGTTTATCCGCGACTTTACAAACAACCTGTATAAAAGGATGCCTTTGTTTGACGAGGTTACGATGCAAGTTTGTTTGTCAGGAAGCAGCGTCATGTATGGTATTTTTAATCTAAAAACCTTTAATTGCTCTACTCAGAATACAGAATATAAGATAAGGAAGCAGACAATATTTGTGGATTTAACGAGCACGTTCCCATTCATGAAAGCTGGCCTTGAATTCCACAAGAGATTTTTCTACGAAACATTAGTTAAGCTTCATCGAATCAAATAAGCATCGATCAGGTTATAATTTTCTAAGCCAAGGAATAAGAAAAAAACACGAGAACATTGAAAATCGATCTGAAATACTTGCCCCTCGTTGGTGTCCAAAAGTCGAAAGCGACAAACCGCAAAACTGTTAGGTAGAACTCCTTCGGAAAGTACAAAGGAATTATATCCATTTTTCGAAAAAAATGCCGCGCCGAAAACTCAACGATCCACTACAGATTAAATTTCTAAACAGCGGTTTATAGGGCAAGGACAGTGGGGAAAATCTTGGTTGGGAAAAATAAAAGGAAACCGTAACAACGGAAAATACACATGTCCTGTCTGTAAACACCAAGCGACGACGCCCAAATAACGCGCGCAACGAACACAGCGCTTCACACTTCATAAGGAAACATTTGAGATGCCGTCAGATCCGTAATTGTGGGTTTTGCGGTAATTAACTCGCAACAGTGAGGCTTTAACCCCTTGGTTTCCAAATCTCATGCCGTCGTTTCAGTTTGCTACAAGTTATCCATATTTATACACATGCGCACTTTGGTAGACAGTTCATGTTCACATCCTACATGTGACACAATTTTCCATTTTCTTGTGCGTCAGTCGGTCAATGGCTAAAAACTAACAAAAGGGACATCACCGTTCTTGATAGCCATTTTCCCCTTATTTCGCCAAAAAACAGTGTCTAACTGCTGACCCGCAAGAGCGACTAATTATTGCTTCGTTCTTTCTAACAGTATCTGCTTGCCTGCCCCCTTGTGCGTTTGTCAAGCCGTTTTCACACTTATTCATCACATCCAATCCGCTTTATTTTCAACCCCAATCTTAATCGCTGCAATCCACATCATGTTCTCAAGCGGTTTGGCAGTTTGTTAGCCGACACGAAAATTATGACATTGCCAGTGCGTTCGAGAAGCTATGGTGAAAGCCCTATATGCCTCACAAGGGGCAAAGAGGATTAAGTCAAGTAAGTCAAAACCATTTACTTTTCTATGCGGTTGTGTTTTTAACAGCCACAAAAAAATACGCGATTAAAAGATCATAAAGAGGAAAACATCCTGTTCCATACAAAACCTGGTCAGTACCCCCCCAACCCACCCCCCCCCCCACCCCCTCCCCCCACCCCCCCCCCCCCCAACAACAAAAACA
>Ga0126338_10000149_pt1 | contig 28709 bp, 20 predicted proteins | sample OrbCmetagenome_2_FD_92529 | JGI IMG/M metagenome (GOLD analysis project Ga0126338, IMG submission 92529) | Coral microbial communities from Petempiche,Puerto Morelos, Mexico - Orbicella C C metagenome | ecosystem: Host-associated > Invertebrates > Cnidaria > Coral | place: Petempiche,Puerto... | reverse complement strand
CGAGTGATAACTTCTTGCCCCCACAAGGGGATGGAACTAGGAAATATTTATATTAGCAAAATGGCCTAGATCCTTGGCGTCAGCTCTCAGTAAGGCTCTACCTTTAAAACCATATAACCCTAACTTTCTTAGAAGGATTTCACAGTCAATGGCATGATCACTAAACAGAATGGCATTAGTTGGACCATTGTAGACGTTAAGATACCAGTTATCAGGAAGGGTCATGAGGGGAAGTCCGGGTAGAGTGGAGCGGATGAAAACCAGGCCAGAATGAAACTGCATGAAGACACAACTCTTAATATCTCTTCCAACATGTCAAGACAACAAAAAACAAATAACTTTATTTCTTTCATGCAGTATGCACAACAATAACTTTTACTTAATAATTGTGCTTTGTGTTTGTTGAAACTGTACTAAGAAGAAATCTGCAACTCCCCAAGTTACATATATACATAGCTTGTTTGCTCTATTTTTTTTTATCGATCAAAGAATTCTTTTGAAGCTGTACATACACTTTTTTTGCATATTAATTATTACAATACCAAAGTTATATGGAAACCTTGCATTAGAATTTGATGAAGATCACTACAATTCACTGCCAGTAAAAATTGCTCAACAGCACAGTTACGTGCACCTTAAAATTGATCTACTAAAATCCTCCATTAGATCCCTGGGAGGGGAGGGATGGGGAATAGTGATGGAGTACAGCACAGTCACGGCAGGCAGTTATACATGTTTTGCTGCATTGTGTGATGTGTCTCCATCTAGAAGAGCCATACAGATTAAAAATCGTCATACAAGGTTATCGCTATCTCTATTAGGTTACCTACACTTTTGAACAGTTGATAACATAGCAAGAAAGTCGTCTATCAAATAATGATTTTCCGATGTGTTGTGTATTAAGGTATTTGAGAATTGGGCAGAGCACTAAACAAAAACTAAAACAAACAAGCAAGATAGAAAAATAAATTGCTCTTATTTGTAGTGTGGTTTGGTTGATCGTGGACGGGCAGATGCCGACCGTCCTCTTTGGGCCGCGGCTCGTTCCTGGATCTGGTAAGCCATGGGTGAAATTTTGAATCCAAATAATCTGTGAACAAAGTATAATAGAGTAGTAAATTAGGTGACTCAGTAGAGCTTGTAAGCTGGCAAACTGCATTTCTGTTCAAACTCTCTATACCAATTTTCACAACAATAAATATTATTATTTGAAGGGGAGATTCTATTTTGACTTGAGAGGATATATCCAACATTGGGGACAGTGTCGCATCACATTTCCAAAGATCTCAAAGTTTTCCAAAAACACTTTGCTGTGCATTGCTTTTCCACTCTCTCCTTGTTGCCTGGAGTGTTTGATGTTTCATGTTTGATAAGTTGCATGAAAATGACCGTTCTTTGCAACCACATGGCAAAACAGAAGAAAGCAATAATTGAATGACAGATATGCTTTGAAAAATTGACAAGTTTATTTGAGGATGTTGCCATGTTTTGTCACCAGGGGTTGTATCTTCTGGTATGTCACTATTGATCAGTGAAAGCAGCATCTTTGTCTTGCACCCCCTGCCCCTCCTCCACCTCCCCTCCTCTAAGAAAAAAAAAAAACTTTGAAAAATCTGGGGAAGTGGGTCCCAATGAAAGTCCCTGTGGTTTGTTAAGGTTTCATTGTTGGAAGTGCTGTCCATGGAATATTTTACAGGGCCACTCATATCCTAACTCACAATACCTTGGTACAAATTGGTTGTTAGGTCTTTTTGGTCTGTACTCTGGGTGGACCATAAACAGCATGTGAGGGAAACCTGTGCCAAAGTATGCTCCATCTGTATGGTGATGCCGAGATGACTTGGGTGTGTAAACATCCATACATTTTGGACAGTATAGTTTTACCATGGCCTCTCCAGGTACATCAGACAAACCTGTTGATGGTAAGAAATGCTGAGCATGAGTTTACTGAGGGTATGACAGTATGAGGTCGTTGTACCACAAAAAGTATAAGGGTACAAGTTTACCGTTTTGTTGCATTGTTTCAGAAATCAATAACAAGTTCTAGGAATTGATCTATGTCAGAGCTTGACCTATGTCATGTGTGTACAACAAGTGTGCAACAAGTGTTCTGAGTTTTTGATAAAGGCAACGAACTTCAATGTTCCTTGTGCATTGTTGAGTTATATAACTTGTGAAGGAGTCAGGACGTACATCTTTCCCTGATTGATTCCACTACAACATAAAGTGTAATTTAGGACGATGACTATTTAAACCCTGTAGCTGAGGTGTAAAGTGACAGATACAGACAGGAGGAGAGGAACTGTCCCTACTCTTAGCACTGAGGGCTGTATAGGATATTACTGTAGGTCAGAAAGATTCAGCCTCTTCAGGTGCAGACTTACCGATTGGTAAGACTGCTTGATTTTCACAGTAAACTCGACAACAGTGTCCAAAATCACCATTCTGATATTTTTCAAGCTGGAAGGAAATCAGTTAGAATAAGAGCTAAGATTCCTGCTTTGTTAAAAGTTCAGTACATTCATGATTATCTATAAATCTGTAGTACATGTATTACATGAATTTCCTACTTACAAGCCTATAATGGTACTTTAGCAAGTGCTGCACTCCTAGGCCTTACCAAATATCAGCTTACAGTAAACATAAAGCTCCTGGTCCCATTTTGAAACAATTTGAAACATTCAAACCTAATCAAATTTGCACATTTACAAAAGACTATGAAAAATTAGGGAAAATTCCACCAAAGAAGATGGTCTACATATGAAACTACCAAACAATGATGGTAAATAAATTAATATATGGCTAGCTCCGTGGGCAGGCAAGATGCACGAAATCCTGTATTGTGAAAGGCTACCCAAGTGGGCAAGATGGTGCTATCTTGCCCACTCGGGATTAACCGCTGTGTTCCTCAAGAAAATAGTGTTCTTCTTCCATGTAATAAATCCTTTATTCACAGGTCAAGATGACTGGATATTAGCCTTGTTCCTTCTCGCATGTTTTATAAACCTCGACTCTGTCTTGGTATAATATCCAGCCATCTTGACCTCATGCTTGGTCAATAACCCATATATATGCTACAAAAAGTGCTTTAATCTTTAACCTTACCATTTGTGCAAGCCCTCTGTTGGTTAATATGTAACGAGCATGAATCAGACCATATAACATTTCAGCTGCTTGTTCAATCAAATCACTCTGATTGGGATTATCCTCTAGTTCATCATCTGTTGACAAGATAATACATTACGATTGTACTAATGAACATCTGCCTACCTTGAAACCAAGTCTATGTGAGTCAGCTCCCAGTCAGTTAAGTTTTAACCTATTCAGACATGATCTGACCGTTCCCTGAAGCATTGTTTTGGTTATTTCAATTGGATAAAACATCAGAATATCCCCTCACCTGGCTCCATATCTAATATCATATCCAAGGCCTGCCTGTAATGGGGCACTTGTTCATTTAATCCTGTTAAATTAAACTTGTCTTGAATGTAGTCTTCATCAACCTGGTAAATTAAAAAAAAGTTTTTTTTGACTGAATTATTACAGGACCATACATCTGCACTAAAACTGCCTCAAAAGGACCAGTGCTGAAAGGAAAAAAGAAAGAAATGTTCTTGACCCTGTTCTCATTACTGCACAGTTTGTGCCCATAAGTAATACTGAACTGAACTGCCTCAAATGGACCAGTTCATGGAGACAAGACTCAATCTGACATAGCTTAGCAGTATTCTCATTGAAACGTGTTACCCAGAACACCAGCAAGGGATGTTAGGAGGAAGTGTTATGGCTGTGTAAAAAATAACTGCTGTGATCAAACAAATGTAAATAAAGGGCTTTTTGATAAGCATCAACTGATCAAATTTGCCAGCCAAAAATAAAATAAAATTACAAAAACAAAGAGAAAGGAGCCATCTATACACACCAAAACAACAAGGTTGTGAACCCATCCAAGTATGTATAAAAATGCATGTTTCATAAGATGAGTGATTGAGCAAGGTGTCACGAACTGGTGAATAATAGTTTTATCACTTACCTAGAGTGAACGAATGGAAATAATAAATAATTATCAGTAGTCTAAAGTAACCATTGATATTCATTATAAACAAGACAGTGGGAATTCACGCTTTTGCAGCAAACTAAATAGGTGAGTGACAAGCTAACTTGAAACCGCCTGTACATGCAATGCTCGCCATGACAAGACGATTTGATTGGTCTGCATTGAGCCTTGAAGTTAGAAGTGTGGTAAACAAGTGATTTTCTAAATAACATCACCACAGTTCGAAATGTTTCTGGCTATAGTGACGTTACTTCACTTTTTGTTTTAAATACATCGATCTCGATTTGGCGGCTTTTAAGAAAAGTAAGCTTAAATATATTAGTTTCTTACCTCACAAAAAAACTCGTTTCCACGAAGACCACAAAACCAAGAAATCCACGACACTTCTTCCGAGCTGCTCATGTTTTTGACTCAAGCCTTGCTCCAAATCTACGACGTCAGCTGGTTTAAAATACTTGCAATTACTGCAATGGAAACCAGTAACAAAAGATGTGTCTGGTGTTGATGATGATCTACGTTCCAGACAACTTAATCAAAGTAGGCACGGAACAAAACCTTGATCCTTGTCTCCAGCAAGGTTAGTCGTTAATCAGAGGCTTGCCGAATAGGTGAGAAAAATAAGTATCACAGGCCTTAAAACGGCAAAACGTGTAAATCCTTACCAAGAAAAACAGAGGGAAAGACTACCGCGGCATTCGACACAAACACTAGGGGCGAATTCGGAACAAGATTGGAAACGTCCAACGAGGAGTCAACGTTATTTCTGCGCATACTCTGTCATCCGCTGCAAAAATAAAGCGGCTCAAATAGTCCTTTTTTTAAGACCTCCTATATAACGAAGGTTTTTATTGGACAGATTCTTAAAACTTTGACCAATGTTATCGACTCATACTTTCCTGTAACAGCGAGTTTGTAGAATGCCGGGAAGTATTTCGCGGGAAAAGTAAAGAAAGTCGACATTTTGGCAGTCGTCGTTGAAACCCCAGGAAATTTATAAGAGTGAGTGTATTTTGTTGAAATAATATTTAATTAATCGTCGTTCGAGAGAGAGTGTTATCAAGAAACGTGAGCTTGGTGGCGTTTGATGATTACAAAATAGCCAAATTTCGACCTCTTATGGATCATGAAGAAAACTTTGGCTAAATGATTTGTTTGAGATGAAAGAGTCAATGAAACGAACCATTTTGCTCTATTTCTGAAGCACTTGGTTTCGGTGGATACGACGGTTTTCGGAATAGAATAGCTTGAGTTAAGATGTTTTTCAAAAAGTGTGTCAGTTAAGGCTGAAATAACTCCAATTTTCAGAAGGGCATGTGACCTGCAGGTATGAGACACGCTTGGGTTTGAGATCTGGTGGGTATACATGGGTTATTTCAGATATACAGCGCTAATCCTCATGGTATGCATAGTGTTGATCAGCAGACCATGTAAATGTAACACCACTCCAAATTCTCCAATTTTCAAGGGAAAGCACTCAGTCTGGTTGCAGTGTGCCTATGTTAATGTTGATGTTTAATTTGATCCTTGCTACGCTTTGGCTGTTCCTTTGTTCTGTGTATAGTTATTTTTGTTATTAACAATGTAAGTTGTATGAAACAAACAGCAAATTGTACCAAGGAATATTGAATCATAACATAACTTCTAAAATGATCTTATTTCTGTCATGTTTTAGGCCAAGTAATACCCCCGGGGAGGGGGGAGGGCACTGCCATATGTGGGCTTTATAGGTATGTGCTGCTGTAAAGGGTATGGTTTTCAAGCAGTTTACTCTAGGATAGGGTATATAAATCAGAGCATTTGGGTCTAGAATAGGGTATCATTTTTCACAAAACTGACTGGTTGGTTGAAGATTTCATCTAGAGTAAGGACACCAGGAATTGCCACTCAAAAATATAAAAAAATCAAATCAGCAAGTTTAAATTTACGCAAATCAGCCACAACAGTGTCGATAGATGGGGGGATTTGGGGAGTTTACTCTAGTATAGGTTAGCAAAATTCAGCTGAACTACAATCATGGACAAAAGTCTTGAGACAAATTTGCACTTTTGGCGCTTTTGCGTACAGGCCAGGCGTGAATACAACTTCACCTGCCTAACCTCGCCCCCCACCCCCATACAATGTTGAAAACTAGTACGTGCAATTTCAGCTGATTTTCAACATTGTGTTGGGGGGGAGGGGGGACAGCAACCCGTTTATAAAGGATATAGCAGCGTTTTCTCCATACTTCAGTTCTAAAACACAGATAATCCATTACATTACGTAAGTGTCCCAAGGACTTTTGTCCACGATTGTCTGATTTTCGCGTCTCGTGGAAATATGCACAATCAGGATGTTTTTTTGACCCTAAATGCATTTAGAACCTGAGAATGTGAACATCTGAGATGAGAAAGGCATTTCTAAGAACTTTTCCACAGCTTTTGTGTATTTTTAAGTGGTTTTGGACCGATCGGGAAGGGTGTTGATCTCAAACAATCTAGAAACTTTTGTATGTGATGGCAGTGATAACGGCATCACTTGATTTGGATACGTAACGAATTGTTTACATGATGATGTACAGTTTTGCAGATACTTCAAGTATTTAAACGACAAATTTGGTATTTATTTCAATCTTAGTGATCACCTTAACAGTTATTACAGTGCGTTTAAGTATACTGAGGCGCTATGCTCTTTGTAGTGACATCACCATTTATTGGTCATCGCACAGTACTCAGTGGCGAAGAAAAACAGTGTTTCGTCAATGTTAAGTATCAACTAAGTAAGAAAACCAGCAAAACTACTTTTCAACACGAGATTTATGGTACTGTTTCAAAATTACTTCACAAAAGTCACGTCACAGCACGCTGGCAGTAAATACAACGGTACTCACTTGATTCAGTATGGAAGAATTGACTTTAAACAATTCTTAACAAATGGAAAGTGAGTACCGTGCTTGCGGAGCTCAAAATTAAGTTTTTACTAGCTATAAAGGTGTAGAAAGATCGATTGCCAAACACATTTCACTTCGACATGTCTTAAATGTGAGCTTTCGGAAATAAGTAGGTACATTTTAAGGTTTTAAAGTGAGTACTGTTGCTGAGAACTGTTGAGTTATGCAAATAAGGAGTGTCCACAACACTAAAAAAACGTCACACAATATTGTTTCGTAAATAACTAAAGGAAATGACTTCCACTTGTGGGAAACAACTTGCTAGTATTTGGTTCGGTACCCTTTCGACCAAATTATAGTTTACGTTGCCCGCTCACTGCATGTATCATATTCATGATACAGATGACTTCGAGATTTGACATTTCTGCGCGACTTCCCAGGGTGAAAACCTTCAGTTTTCCTTCAAAAAAAGAAGACTCTTACTCGCTGTTCGACAGAAATTCTTGTCATATGCACAATAATCTATAATGCCTTATGTTCGTTGCTACCTTGAACGTTAACCATGTGTGTCCTTTCAAATACCGCACGCGTGAGTATGAGATAGAACAAATTCCAATTTACGCCATGTGTTTGCGTTGGGAAAAATTGAAAAGAAAAACAAAAGAGCTTAAATAAACCACAAAATAGCTCAAAAATAATCTTTGTATTACAATCTATTCACAGAGTCGAGGGAAAACACATTTAGACTGTGGAAAACCGCTGAAAAGTGACGTTTTATTTCTGAACTGAAATTCAGACAATCATGGACAAAAGTCTTGGGACAAATTTGCACTTTTGGCACTTTTGCGTACACGCCAGGCGCGAATACAACTTCACCTGCCTAACCTCGCCCCCACCCCCCATACAATGTTGAAAACTAGTACATGCAATTTCAGCTGATTTTCAACATTGTGTTGGGGGGGAGGGGGGACAGCAACCCGTTTATAAAGGATATAGCAGCGTTTTCTCCATACTTCAGTTCTAAAACACAGATAATCCGTTACATTATGTAAGTGTCCCAAGGACTTTTGTCCACGATTGTAGCTCTGGTATAGGCAAGGGGTCCAAGGTCCCAGTGATACATCCCCACCCAGAAATTCCCAAAGTACCGCCACCCCCCACCCCTCCCCCCTCCCCCCGGAGTAATACTAGCTCATTGCATGTGCAGCATTAGTTACTTTAAAAATTGTGAAAATATAAAGGTTGTGTGCGCATTCATCCACTGGTAGCCCAGTAAAGAGAGGGTCAATAGATCAACAAGGTTACCAGCTGTTTAGCCCCCAAGTCGATCAGCCCCTAGCCAGTTAGCCCCCAAACTGGGGGTTATCAACTTGGGGCTAAACGACTGGATACTGATCAAAGAGCGGTCTTGTAACAAGTATGCTTGCCTGAAGTACTAGTCTAGTTCCCGCCTCGTGGGTCACATGACAGAGCTTGTCTGGTTGGCCATGCTGTAGTTTCGTTGTGCTGCTTAGTGAAATAAATAAGTTTGTTTTGCGGACTCTGTTGTCTATTGGTGTGTCCTCACAGGTCTGTAACACAACTAAATGACCTTTGATAGGCAAGACTTCAGGAATGTCAGTACAAAACACTAGGGAAGCTGGAACAAACCAACTACCCAAGTACGTAACAGGACTACCGCTGGCCAGTACTGGTGTAGGATGAATCCTAGGGTGGAGAAAATTAAAATAAAGAGATGAGAACTTAGTTATAAATGACAGCTCAACAGACCATTTGTAAAGGATAGGAAATAAATGTCTGTAGGCTGCAGTGGAGGCTGTCAGTTGCTCATCATAATATAGGAATAGTTTCTAATAATATTCTATTGTTCAAAAATTAATTTGGGTATTCTGTTTTACAGTTTCTTATGGCAGAAAAACCAGAGGATTTAAATCTTCCTAATGCAGTGATTTCACGCCTGGCCAAGGAAGCAGTAAGATTTTTTAACTTGGAATTTTTAGAGGCAGAAATTGCACTTAAATAATTTTAATTTGTCAGAATGTGCACATTAAAAATAATGTCTTATTCAGTTGAAAGTTGCCTTATGTGCTGAAAAGGAAACCACTTTAAAGCTGGATTAAATTTATTTAATAAGCCATTTTCTGTGAAGTATAAACTTTCCTTCAAGGAAACCTCAAATTATTTAATTTTCTATTGGAGGGTAGAAAAACTCTTAAAGGGGGATTTATTTTACCGAGAATGAAAGAGGTGGAAGCTCTTAAAATAGAATTTAGTTACGAAGAAAGAAATAGGTATGGTCAGTAAAATAGTGAAGATTGAGACACTCTAAAATTACAAAACTGAATAGTATTGGCTTCAGAAATTCCTTTCTTTGAAATATTCACTTGTGAATTATTAATTTAAGGTATATCATTGCATAGGTTATTAGAGATTGCTAAATTTCTTAGTTTACTAGCAAATGCCTCTCTTTGGTTACAGCTTCCTGAAAATGTCAACATTTCCAAAGAAGCTAGAACTGCCATTGGAAAGGCTGCCAGTGTATTTGTTCTGTATGCAACATCATGGTATGTATTCTACTACTGAACTTCTCCCAGCCTCCATGATTACACATCTGTACACTGTAAGAAAGCGTACACTAAAAGCTGTACCCAATTCTAAATATGTGAATCTTAATAGAAACACAGAACTTGGATCTATTGATGTCCATAATGGAATGATGAAAGAAAATAATTTTACTTTTTGACAAATGTATCCAATTAAACATGTGATAACTTGGATCTGTTGATGTCCATAATGGAATGATGAAAGAAAATAATTTTACCTTTTGCCAAATGTATCCAATTAAACATGTGATTTTCCTTATTTCTCTGCATTAAGTTTTCTGAAAAAATGCACATTTTTCCATATTGCTAGAATTTATGTTTCTATTACTTGTTGGAAACACAGAAAATGGTTTCTCTCTCTTAAGCAAGCTTGTTAGTGATTGTCTCACCTTTAATTCAACACTTCTTGTCTGTTTTGTTGAAGTGCCAACAACTTTGCACAAAAGCAGAAGAGGAAAACTCTGACAGCACCTGACGTATTTGAAGCTTTAGAGGAAATGGATTTTGAGCAGTTCATAAAACCTCTAAAAGAAAGTCTGGAATGTGAGTACTGAAACTCTGGAATGTGCGTACGCCCTGCCTATGGATAAAATTAATGCAGTTACGCTAAAGAGGTGCAGGGTAAAGAGGCATGGTTAGAAAATGTAGTGAAATTCAAATTGTACTGTGGAGTTTGGGATGACTCCATTACACTTAATATTCTGACTAGCACCCTAGTTTCATTTTTGTTGCCCCTGATATTGGTGGCACCTGAATGTCAGCTGCCCCTCTTGTTGCTACTCAGGAGTGTATTAAATTCTTCTTAATCTATTTGTTTTTCAATGTTTTCAAGTATTCAGAAAGGAACAGAAAGGCAAGAAAGAGGCAGCAGCAGAAACAAAGAGAAAGAAAAGTGACACTGCAAGTGAACCAGAACCTGAGTCCAAACGCCAAAAAACAGAATCTGACAACAAAGACAAATCGAAAGAAAATGAAAACAAAGAAGCTGATAAAGAAAAATAAAAATGGTAAAGATCCATAGGTAGTATGGATATTTTAACATCAAACATTTTACTTCAGAAAAGAATGACTTGCATTATATTTAATAAGTACATTGTTGAGCCATCAAAGCTTCAGCATTGCATATCACAAGGATCTTGCTGGAAGAATTGACTATGATTCATAGAAACCAAGAGGGATCGGGGTGCAAAGAAAACCAATTTTGAAGCTTGCCCTTCAGGAAAATTGTAACAGTGCTGTGATGTACTAGCCTGAAAGTCATTCTCACTAGCCACCAAAAATTCCATCTCTTATAGTTCCAGTTCTTCTGTAATTTGAATTTCCTCTAACATTTTTCCAAGGAACTTCACTTGCCTGTCGGGCAAGTACAGGACAGAATCCACCAGCCTGGCTGCAAAACCCACTAGCCCAGTGGGCTATTGGAGATGACTTTCTTTGCATGCAAGGAAGTAGTCAAAATAATATAAACACCATAAAGGACAGTCAGGGTGCAAAGCTGTATGTTACGAGGATGTCGTTTTCACTAACCCGCCCCCTCCCTGCACCCCTAAAACAACATCCCCACTAGCACAATTGATCTTTCTTTGCACGCTTGATATAAGTAATGTGATAACAACTGATTTTGGGCAGGCGAAGAGCCACCCTGTGGATATACTGCCCGAAATGCCATTATTATTATTATTATTATTATTATTATTATTATTATTATTATTATTATTATTATTATTATAACTGATCCACCTAGATTAGCCCAATGCTATCAGCGGAGCAGTTTTACATTTGTATTAATTTCTAAATGCAACTGAAATAAAGTGTGTAACCTCAGTATTCCAAAAGCTATAATTTAAGGTATTTTTAAGCAAAAAAAGAATCGTCCATTTGAAGGCAACATACATGCAATTGTTTTCTATTAAGATTCCTCATTGAATGCACTGTGTCTAGTAACAGGTGCTAGCATACATGTACAAGAGATGAAGCGAGGTCCGAAGCTAACTTTCAGCCAATTATGACCAAGTGAAGGTCTTAATGTTTAGTGTGGCACTGTTTAAGAATTGCACAAATTTACTTTCTCTTTAGAGGAATTAGCATTTGCATTTATAATGAATCTGAAAGAAATGTGTGTTCATGGGTATAATGGTAAAACTACGGTTATATGGAATGAATTGGTGTCAACTTTATTTATGGTCAAATTCTTTGAAATAAACTTTTTTTCAAACATGTTTGTACTCGTAAATGGCTGCAAATGAATAGCTGATCCTAAAACAAGGCACAGACTTTGATTTAGCAGTACAGTTGAACCCTGTACTCATTAGAGATGGCAGGATTTCAAGATAGCCAATAGTTAACAACTGAAAAGTTTGTACCGGTATATCCAAGGGAAATTGTTCAAGATCTACTGTCAGTTGTTGATTCTTTGAACAAGGATGCATGCAGGATACTCATCAAGTCTTATTACCATGTGTGATTGAAAAAAAAAAACCTTTCAGAGTCAGGTCCTTTGAAGGCGATGAGTTTTTGCTGCTAACTTGCTTTAAATACTTACGTGTTGTATAAAGGTGGCTTCTTAGTGTACATGTAAATTACAGTTCATGAAGTTGTGTTCTAATCAATAAAATGTTCTGATAATACTTTCATGTGTTGTATGGTTTAATATGCTCTCCCAGCTGTAATGACCACAATCTGATTTTTACCGTAACTTATTATGCTTTGCTCTACTTCTTTATAATTAGTAGGCAGGAATTATAAGGTGGTCACGAGAAGCTACATTTTATTGTGAATAAGCACTTATTTCAGCCTCCTCAACCGTGAATGCTTACAGCACTTCTGGAATGTTTATTGTTACTTTCAAGCAGTAACCTGCATGCAGATGTGTCCTATTAACCTCTTACACATGCAGATAATATGACTTGGGTTGACAAATGTTACTTACAAAATCATGGGTCTTGGAAACTTGAGCTGATGTCAAAATCTAAAGCATTTGTGATGAGTCACAAAACCTTGATTTTTTGTTTCTCTCCATTTTGCATTCTAAAATTGTTCCAATTTTGATCTTAGATTTCAAAAATGGGTTTTGGTAGCACAGCAAGTTGTGAATCTCACTATCCAAAACACCCATATGCTGTCTACATGCAGGTTACCATTGTTGGTAATCTAAAACCAAATGTTGGAACATGCCGTCAAAGGCGGCTCATCTAAAAGCTTTGTTACGGACCGTATAAAATAAGGTATGATGACATTTTCGGCCCAAATAAATCCAAAACTCTAAGTTTTCAAAACGTCAACCACTAGAGCAGGTCCAGGAAAATAATGTTTGAAATACTCAATTCATCGAGTTAAAACAAAAATCACAACCATGAAGGAGGTTTGGATACCTGGTCTTAATATTAAGATTTGGATGATTTTACTTCTCTGTTTACCCCTTACTTTTTTTTGGGGTTGAGTAGATTTATCAAACACTCAAGATAGTGTTATCATCAGTTATCCAAACACCTCGAATTTTGTCCAAAATACTCTGCTGCTTGTCTTATTTTCAACTCCCTTATTGGTGTTTGGATATCCTGGTGAAACAATGTCTCTTATGTTTGATATGTTACATCAAAACTGATGGAAACAAACTTCCTGAATATCACTAGACGCTTGCAACTTTAAGGGTGTTTTTTTGGTTTCATCTTGCCCTGATTTGATAGGTTGCATGAAAAAAAAATCTAGAAACATTTACTGGACAGTATAGTTTTCAGCTGAACAAAATGTAGGTTTTGCTACCATGACTTGGAGGAATAGACGTCTAGTATTTACTAGAGATGCACATTGTTACATGATATACTTTTTAAGTAGAAGATTATAACTGTTTAGTTGCTACTACCTAAAGTTACTTTCAGCAGGTTACAGTACTTATGGGATGTTCTGAGAAAAAAAAAATTATTGCTAACGATAGTCAATCTGATTCTGGTACATTACATGACTGCAACTCGCCATTCCTTCATGTACATACTATGTTCGAGTCAAGTTTGCTGATTAAAGATCTCATTCAAGTTATTGAATGACAAATTATTAGTCTAGAATTTACATATCTATGTGGTTCTTGAACTTGTTGACTTGCTTTATTGTGTCCTGAGAATCAAATGAATACCAGAGTCTGTAAACACTGGTTCACTTAATTCACCAATCTTTAAGGCAAACCTGTACAGAAAAAAGAGTAGAAATAACAAGCATGTTTATGAAGACAGTAAACATGTATATGTATTATTTTATTCATTCAGCGTAATTAAAAAAAGGTTTTGTATTAGCTGCCAACAAAAGAGAATAATGCATGTTCATTATTTGGAAAAAAATATTTAGTGTCCATGGCACTTCTTAAATTTTTGTAGCTCAATGGTAGTGTGTATTGGAACATTCAATGGACTTAAGGGGTGATTTGGACAAAAAAATGCCTCCAATTAAGGTGTTCTTTTTTGAAGGAAGGTTTGAAGGTGGCTCTCCTGAATAGTAACCCATTAATCAATTTATGAGATACCCATAACAACTTCCTCTAGACTGCCAATTTTTTTATTTTACGATAACGGCAGAAATTCTTGCACTCTCATTGGCTAATTTTCATTGTCAATCAGTGGACAGACACATGAATTTTTTAATTTATTTGATATGTCAATGAATGAGAGTGGACAATTTGACAATTTGTTATTGTAAAAAACAAATTGACATCAGTCTGCAGATCCACTCGGCTATCACTTTGTGGATCCCCAGCTACTTGGACAACGTTTTAATGAAATTCATGATCAATAACAGGACAGATGCATGAAAAACTGACGTCAATTTATTAAACATATTGAGTCATTCCATGCTGTCAGCTCTGTGGATTGTGGATATAAACAACTCCTACTGACCAGTACAAAACTCTTTGGTTGTGGATTATAAGGATTAAAATTGGCTATAATTTCCTGTTTTGTGCACGTCCCAATTAATTTTAAAACAATTACAAAAAGTTGTCTACACTGAGGTGGATCAGGAAAGAGGATAATTCTCTCATAGTTACTGCGCTTCCATTGATGTTAATTTATCAATATGTATACAGGCCCTTATTACTCACGTTGCTTCCTCAAATGGTCCTGAAAAGAGAAAATACTACTGTCAGCTTCTAAGCAGCCCTCAGATACTTACTCAACTATCACTCACTGGGTAAGGTTATTTTTTCTAGGAGTCTGCACTATTATTGTACATGTATTTTACATTAAAAATATCAATACCATCTCTTTTGTGACTGGGTGCGACTATAACATGAGGCCTCCAATGAATAAATTACCTAGCATTGAAAATTACTCATGACAATCCCTTTCCATACATTGCACTTTGTATGCCCTTTGCTCTGCAGGCTTTAAGAGGGCTTTGAATATCTAGTTTTTAACACGCATTGCATGTCTATGTTACTAGATAACAGCATTGTAGACACTAATTTATATGCCCAGGATGCATACCATAAAATCCCATGTTAAAACCCTTCAATTTGCTGACAAAGATATTATTAGGGATATAAGCCCCCCAGATATAACCCCCCAACCCCCCGATATAAGCCCATCAAATGTATAAGTACGTTCTTTTGAGTTTCTTTACAAACGTCAAAATTTTTAATCTTAAGTTATAGACTAATAGGGTAATAATAAGGTAATAGCTCTAAATGTAATGGTATGTTAGCTTTAATTCGTTTCTCAGATATGTTTTATCTCATCGTTCCGAAACATTTTTTTTACTCCACTTATATACCTCCTGCCCACCCCTGGATATAAGCCTCCCCGCTGTTTATAAGCCCACCCAAACCCCTGATGAAGTTATTTAAGCCCAGGGCTTAAACACAGGGTTTTACAGCATATTGTGGAATTATAACTTAGTTGTAATCAAAAATAGTTATAGTATGAGGCATCTGATGCATTGACACAATTCATTACTTTGCATCTGTCCTGGTCCAAAAAATCCCAAATCTCCTTTATTCTTAGCACTACTACAATCACTTTCTGTGCTTGCCAGATCCTCAAGGGTGATTTCTCCTGACTCAATACGTCCGCGATAACCTGCAACATACAGTAAAGAAAACTTAAATCTAAGATCATTCCCAAGAAAAGAGCTATCATAGTCAAATAGACAGGTCAAAGCTATTTTTCCATGCCCTATTCTGATTTGCATGCTTACTTTAATAATCACAAAATTCCTCTTTTAGACAAGCCTTTAATGACGTATTAAACTTCAGGGCTCTTCCAGAAAGGACAATTACTTTATTATTTATATTCTTGTCTGGTAGATCAGACTGAGTTCATAATGTTGAATGCCAAACTTAATACAAAACCAACTTTGAAACAGTTCCGCCCCTGCGAAAGAAAAAACTCTGTCATGGAAATGCCTGTTCAGACAAAGAACTAGAAGATTTTTTTTTTTTCGGTAGATGTATGTTATACTAGTACACCCTGACCCATGGCTGTTCAGATAGACCTTTTTCACCAACAAACAACTAGACCTTCTCACTTGCATGAAAACCTCAACAAATTTGACATTACACCAAGTACAAATATGTCAGGGAATATGTAAAAACCAACTTTAACTATTTGCAAGGTTCTTTATAAGCAAGTTTGATATTAGGATGATTGGAAAAAAATTGGTACATTAGATAACTTTCACTTCAGAATGCTTCAGTTATTAGTATTTCTGCAGTGGTTTTGAACAGTTTGAAATGAGCAAAGCAAAAATTGTTATGTTTGCCATTTGAGAACACGTTGAGCCAGACTGAACACTGCATCTTCAAAGCAAAGAACTTTGCTGTACACATTTGCTGAGAGTATCAAATGTTATTTCTCCATTCAAACCTATGCAAGCACGTTTCTAAGAAGGGCCCATCCTTGTTAGTTCCAATTCATTTGTCAGGGGGGTGGGGCACGTGGCATTATCCATGAGAAGCTTTAATCACGCATCAGTAGCTCAACACTAACATGAACACGAAAATTGTGCTTCATTTTATAATACCTTTAATTATTTCTAAAGCTTCATCTCGAGACCGTGTTATCTTGTCTTGCTTCCAAGACGACGGCCTCCTTGACTCGGTGTGTTTCACCAATAAATGCGACGCGCGAACCTTGTCGCTTTCACCTTCACTAGGCTTGTCCCATCGACTTTCGTTTGTTCGTCTGTTGAAGTAATAAGTCTTCCCCGTGGATTTTGATACCTTCTCTTCCCAACCAGGAGGCAATCCGCTCATTGTTTCAGGAAAGGACTAAAGAAATGTCAAACTATTTCTTCGTATAAATTTCGCTCCAAAATGTTAGCTATGTAACCGAGCAAATTCCAAATTGAGACAGCTGCGCATGTTAGTGTGCTATATACGCTGAGAAGTGTTGCTACTGCAGGCTCAGTATATTCGTAATGGCGACGATTTAACTCGAAGTGACGCTCGAAGTAGGCTCGAAAGACAGCTCGACGCGGTGGATTTGTAGAAGTTAACTCCATTATTTTGCAACAAACACAGAATCAGGAAATAGTTATTATCTGCGGATTCAAAATGCCAGTGACATCTACGAACCTGATCATTGTGAGTCTCTTCTAAAGATGTTTACATGCGTGTATAATGCTCACATGTTTGGCTTATTGAACACAAAGCTTCAGTTTTTAGATCTTTACAAATTAATTTTTGATCCTCTGGCATAGGCTAGCTATGTACCAATAGATTAAAACTTAGCAGAATACTCCACTTCCTCTTCCCATTCCTCTCCATGTACCAGAGCTCTCTTCAAAATTAGAATTCCCCATATTCTAGTTTTTATTCAGTCAGGAAATTCTCAAGGGACCATAAAATGTATTGCCTGATTTTCCTGTAAATTTGTTTCCCAACTATGATGGGTGCATTCTTAGACTGTGATTTCCTTTGGTGATGATCATTCGAAACTAATCAGATGACGGTCTGGGATATTCTCTAGCATGACATTTCCACATACAGCCTAGCTTACGATGAAATTACAAATCATGACAAACGCAAGCGAATGTAGTTGCAGTTGCAATGGAAATGCCCTTGCCTAACAATTAATTTTTAATTTGACCGTCAAATTTTAGGAAGAAGAAGATCTCCCCTATGAAGAGGAAATAATTCGCAGTCCTTATTCTGTGAAATTTTGGATGAGATATATAGAGCACAAGGCTAAAAAAGGCTCCAATACAGCATTGAATCTACTCTATGAACGTGCTCTCAAGGAACTACCTGGAAGGTAATTGAGTGTAGAATTCTCCAAACTGTATAGTTAGAAATTCATTGCAGATTCCTTTCAATTTAACAGAACATACAGTTAAACCCTGCTATTTTGAAATAGCTGATAGTAAATGACTTAAGGGGAAATCCAGAGGAAATTGTTTTCATGTAGAAAATAGCAAGGAATTTAAAATAACCAAGTTTGTTTACGGCAAACTTGGCCTTATCAACCTATTTGCTGTAATATGTATACAAAAGATTCCAATGAAATCGTCATCATGCACAGCAGAGGTTCCCACTCACCCGAATGCTGCGGTGTCAAAAACTGCTATCATGACAGTCCAGTCCATCTTGTTATTGGCCTTGGTTCAAAGTGAAGCTCGACCAATGTGCAGTGCATTCTAGTCTGCTGAAAGCGAGGCTCTATCACAGCAATTATCAATGGCTGCTAGACTGTTTGGATTGAAAGCGAATTACTCATAAAGGTCTCTTTTTTTCTTGTTGGAGTTGAAACACAGTTGTTGTAATGATAAACATTTGCAGCTTTGCTCAATTTGCTATTTGTTATATTCATTGAGAACATACATGCACAATGCTGTTTCAGTTACAAGATTTGGTATCTGTATCTTAAAGAAAGAAGAAAGCAAGTGAGAGGAAGGTCAGTTAATAAGTGTATGGTACTGAACTTGTGCAAAATTCATATTCATAGTGAGACCTACATACCTCTTTATCTTCTGGATAGTGTTGGCTCAGGTTCAGTTGTGTATATTTTGAAGTTCAACTTACATCTCCAATTGATGAGCTTGGGAAAGGTGCCAAAGGGGTGGTGGCACCAGGTGAGATTCAAGCATCAAACATCCAAGTATCCATGGCAACCCTAAGAGCAGCAACCACCAGGTGCCATTGCATTGACAGAATAAGTTGAAATACTTACCAACCCAGATACATACTTACCATAATCAGCTATAGTGGGGGTTCAAGAAAGAGAAAAACATGCCACAAGCACAATGTATCAAAGCTCAAAGAAACCACTGCACCTCCTCACAGATCTGTAATGCAAAACACCTAAGTTCTGCAAAACCCTGTGTGAGACCCCAAGGAGCATGACTGCCCTAAAATGCCACTGACCAGCATTGGCTCCAGTCTAACTTAAGCAAATTACATTTAGCCACATGAAAAGCTGCAAGGTATCCCAGGTAAAATTATTTACATCTAGTAAGTCGTTATTCAAGTAATAACAATCTGTTTGAAATTGATCAATATTTACAATATTTTTTTCCCCAGGCCGATAACAGACCCTGCATATGAGGACATTAACAATGCTTTTGAAAGATCTCTTGTCTTCATGCACAAGGTATAAACTAGTACTTGAATCATGTTTACTTATTGTTTTAAAGACAAGTCATAAAAGCTTGGTTTTAGTAGCCATACAGTTCTGTAAGGTTGTAGTGTACTCCTTTGATGTACAAAACACATGCACATGTAAAAGTTTCAAACTGGTAAAAGCATGGTGGGTAGACCTGTTAACTTTTTGATGGCATAATGGTACCCTAACCCTTTGGAGCCCAGTGTCCGATATACTGGACAGCAGAGCAGCCTGCACTTCCTTTAACCAGCAGTCTGTCCCTTAGTCATTACCAGTTCCCAAACAAAACACACTTGGAGACGCCATTTCAGTTTGATTAGAGTTGTTTTCATCGAGTTTTTTCGCAAATTTTTGCTTCTGTCAACAAGACACAATTTAAAGACCACTTTTAAACAGGAGCAGGAGGTCTGTGAGGTATAGCGCTAGAGAAATACTTGATTATTTGCATGGAAACTTCGCTACTCTAGACAATGGTTTCGAATCTGACATCGAAGGATTTCAAAGTGACAATGACAATGATTTAACACACAAATGCCGCCTAAAGAGCCATGTTTATTTGAGCATTGTCATTGTCGAGGATGAAGAAGCAGAGGAGCCAGATATTTGCGATCCAAGAGTAACAGGGAAGCCAAATAATTATTCTTTCAATGGTTCCGAGTGGACAGAACATTTAAGTAACCCAGCTCAAGTTCACGAATGATGAGATTCAGTAACATCTGTTAAGACTATAGTAAGTGATTTGTCACACAAGTACCCAGTTTTGTGAAATCAGGTATACAGGAAGTCTTAATTACTGTTGAGTGAATATGTCAAGTGAGGTAGTAATGTTATTCTATCATTCTGAGTAGTTATCGGAATTTTCCTTTTCATTTTTAGGCCCTCGTGGTTAATAACTTTTTCTATTTTGAGTATGGCATGACACAATTGTTAATAATTTAACTCTTATAATGGTTTCATGTTACGTCAAACACCTTACTAATTGCACTCAAAATAAAATGTAATTATCAAGGAGCGTTATACTTTGTGCAGAACCTGATTATGTTAAAAGGTAAAAACTTATGATGTTTTAAATTATCTGGGTCTAAATTTTCTGAAATCCTTAAAAATTAATTTGGGCTCCAAAGGGTTAAGGTCTCTTCAAACATTTTCTCTGAAAGTGCAGTACTTTTTCACAAAAACAGGCATGTCACACAGGGATTACCGTCACTGCAACATGCCCATGTTTCATTCCCTTGAACACGTACCCTAATATGTACCAACCTGCATGTTAAAGTAAATTAAATACATCAGACACTTATTATCTTCGGGAGAGAGAACACTATTTCCTTTAGGGCGTGGAAACCTTATAATGACATCTCAACTGGTAATTTTCTTGGCACATTTTTCTAGATGCCAAGGATCTGGATAGATTATTGTCAGTTTCTAGTGGACCAGTGTAAGGTGACGAGATCACGGCGCACATTTGACCGAGCATTGAGAGCTCTGCCTATCACTCAGCACCGACGTATCTGGCCTATTTATCTTAAGTTTGTTCGTAAATACCATATTCCTGAGACTGCTGTAAGAGTCTACAGAAGATATTTGAAGGTTGGTGCAGATATTTTTAAAATTTTTTGTTCAAGAATTCTGTAGTTGATCTACATAGCCTTAAGTAAAAAACCTTTTTGGAGTGTGGCGTTCAATAGAATAATTGCCAGTTAGTTCCTGGGTGGAAGATGGTTTAAATTTACCTTTTAATTATTTTTGATTTCCTACCAGTTAGAGCCTGAAAACACGGAGGATTATATTGATTATCTCAAGTCTGTAGGATGGTTGGATGAAGCAGCAACTCGTCTGGCTTTCATTGTCAACAAGGTATTCGCATTCTGCTACTTTTAGTGCATAATAATATTATATAAAATAATGTAACAAAAACCTTGCTGTTAGATTATAGTTCAAAGGTACATGCTAACATTTTATTAAAATTATAAAATTATCAGTAATTTTGAAAACAGTACGTAAAATTATACAGTTGAATCCTGCTATTTCGAACTCTCAGGGGAAATGAAAAGCTGTCCAAAAATTATAGCAGAAGATTGAAATTGGCGATTATAGTGTATGACTGGGGAGAAAATCCAAAGGAAATAGTTTTGAGTTTGAAATAACGGAAAATTTGAAGTTTAATTGAGTTTGAATCAGTGGGGTCCAACTGTGGTTCTTTTTTTTTGGTACATGTTTAGTAATTCAATTTAACAGTAATTATTAAAATTAATGATGTATTTAATTTGTTATTTAATGTGCAATCTGTAGGAGATAGATGCACGCTTCTTGTACAACTCTTGGAACAAAAGTCAAGCAAAAATACTAAGGCTGACCTGAAAACTTATTATTAATGCTTTCCCTTGCAGGAGAAATTTGTATCCAAGGAAGGGAAATCAAATCATCAGGTAAAGTTAAAAGTTTATTGCTGACCAGTTAGATAATATTTAAGAATCCGAAATCCTTGACTCAAAACACAAAGAATAATCCCAGATATATCGTAGACTGAGGTGAACTTAAGTGTTGTTGTAGCACAGTACACAGAATGAAGGTGTATACATGTAGCATGTGTGATACAACTTGTACAAAGGTTTTCTGTTACCGAAGCAACATGGAGTGGCTTGGGTTAAGTCTACAAAATGTTTGATAGAATTATTGAGGAACAATTATTATAAATAATAATATTGTGGAGCTATGGATTGACCTGTACCAACTTTGTAATTTAACAAACCGGCTTTCAGCCCACACTATGTGACAATTTTCATGGTCAGAGTCCACGGATGGTTTTTGTGTTTTTCACTTAAACTGACTCATAATAACAAATTAGTCAACTACTGTACATAACATTGTTAGTATTTATGTAGACTTATTAATATCTTTCATCTTCAGCTTTGGCAAGAACTTTGTGACCTCATTTCCAAGAATCCTGATAAGGTATCAGTGTTTATTTTTTTCACAGTTAATTTAACCTTTGAAATAATTAAGGACCGATGGGAATGAAGATAGCTTTCATCTTGTGTTATAGTCTGTGAATAAACTAATTAAATATAACTACAATAATATTTACACCTTATTCTGTAGAAGACACCTGTATGTGGTAACCAATTAGTTAAGAAAAAATGGCAACTATAATCTGTGTTTAGAATGTAGACTGCTTTGATTATTAAAACACCTACTGTACATGGTGTTAATAATCATGCATAATTTTTTATTCTGAATAGTAGAAAACTTTTTGCTCATCCTTGATTTGTTATCTTTGAAAAAAAAAAATGAGATTCACTTCAGAATACATGATATATATCTTGACTAGTAACAACTGTTTGACTGTGAAATTGAGACCACTATCTGTTCTTGTTTAAGATCAAGAGTCTAAAAGTTGCTGACATTATCCGAGGAGGTTTACGCCGATTTTCTGACAGTTTAGGACAACTATGGAATTCACTTGCTGACTTTTTCATAAGAAGTGGACACTTTGAAAAGGTCAGACACTTGTTTATACCTATATGTGTACAGTCAAGTATACATCACTGTGATTTTAGGGCGTAAAAGAAATGAATTAGCTTGACTACAAATAATTGACTAGCCCCAGGCTATCAGACAGGACTTTTTTGCACATTTATTTTTTTGTGAGTACTACCAGGGACATTGTGTTGTGTTCTTGGGTGAGACACTTTGCTCTCGCAGTGCCTCTCTCCACCCAGGTGTATGTATGGGTACTGGCTGGCTTAATGCTGGGGGGAAACCCTGTGATGTACTGGCATCTCATCCAGGGTGGAGTACTTAGAAATACTCCTAGTCACTTCGTACTGCAGAAACTGAAGGTAAGTGTTGGCCTGATGGGGCCACTTGGGTCATGGGCAGACTTTACCATTAGTGAACAGCAGGGGTGGGGACTTGCGTTGTGAATACTGTGTCCAAGCTTTATGTTGCATTCAGCACTATCTGAGATGGTTATATCACTAGTTGGAAGTTACCAACTAACTTGACTTTGTTGTTTTCCTGTCTTTCAGGCAAGAGATGTTTATGAAGAAGCCATTCAAACTGTTATGACAGTGAGAGACTTTGGGCAGGTAAATGTGGGTCTGTTGACATCAAAAGCCAGTAGTCCTCTTCTCTGCTGGTCAGCAGCTTTGTGGTTGAGTACTACTACCTTATTTACCTCGTCACAACAGCATACCTAGCCCTTAGAAAGAAAAGACAGGATCAGGAAGTTGGATGTTCTGATGCATGTATATGTGTCTGTTTGTATGGCATAGTCCTGCGAGAGTAGTGTAGTCAGGCAAAAGCATCAACTGTCTTCTTGCTTTTTTAGAGTGGTCTTGAAATTGGTTTGATGGACAGACTGGTGAATTAATTCACTGACAGGTAATGACTGATGGATGGACATAATGAAAAACAAACTGACTGAGTGTCAGACATACAGTTGTCAATGTAGTGACTGAACAGTAGGCTGCTTGTTAATTTGTTTTGTTTGTTTTTTTCAGGTGTTTGATGCTTATGCACAATTTGAGGAAAGCATGATTAGTGCTAAGATGGAAACAACTTCAGAGATGGGACCTAGTGAAGAAGGTATACTTGTACTACAGCCTTCCTTTGAAATTAATCAAAATTCATATGTGTCATTGTTGAACTTGTTGTGTACAAGGAATGCCAGCTTGGTGACCTGTGCCATTCCTTGCTTTTGTTCATATGCTGTGTCTCCCTTTTCTGTCAAACTTCCACTCCAGGCTGCAACTCCATTTTCACGTTCTCATACAACAAGAAATCTTGTTGCCCAGTCCCTATTGGCATTCCCCTGTTGTGTAACCATCAGATCTAAATAATATTAATGCCAAGTTTATTTGATTTCAGTTTAGTCTTTGTTCAGGTTTTAATGGCTAGCGCTAGTTGATTTTTTTCATGATGATATTGATTCTCATGCCCGCATTTGTCTTTAGATGACATTGATTTAGAGCTCAGAATGGCAAGATTTGAACATTTAATGGACAGAAGACCTCTTCTGCTTAGCAGGTAATCATCACAGAGTTGATCAAGTTGTTTTAATTTTCTAATTTAAATTACTTTTAATTATAGCCTGCATAGCAGGTGTAAAACAGGGGGAGGGGGTGAAAGAACGGGGTTGGAAGTAGAGGGGAGTGGGAGAGAAGTTCTGTCCCTTCTTCCTCGCTTGTTTCACCTCCCCAACCACTTCCCTGTCTACCCCTGCTATGCAGGCTTTGTTATTTGCCGATGCTGACACTTGGATTTATCACTGGTAACAGATGTTGGTGTACTTCATGTACTGTCTTGAACTCATAAACCTTGATATCCTCTTGAATTCTTTTCTATGCATAATTTGATTTCATGTATTGCCTGTTTTCTTTGTAGTGTCCTCCTACGTCAAAATCCTCACAACGTCCATGAATGGCATAAAAGAGTCAAACTCTATGAAGGTAAACCCAAAGAAATCATCAACACGTACACAGAAGCTGTGCAGACAGTGGATGCCAAGCTAGCATCAGGCAAACCTCACACCTTGTGGGTGGAGTTTGCCAAGTTTTATGAACAGCACGGTCAACTTGCCGAGGCACGGGTCATATTTGACAAAGCTACCAAAGTGAATTACCGTAAAGTGGATGACCTGGCTAGCGTGTGGTGTGAGTTTAGCGAGATGGAGATCAGACACGAGTAAGTAGAGAGTCATGGTGTCTCTTTTGTCTCATGCAGTCAATCCTCAGGACAAACTGAATACAGTTAGGTACTTGCTAAGTAGACATTGTGTGTGATGCCTATTTGTCTTTACCAAGTTAAGAAAAATGATGAAACAACGTGGAACAGTGTGTACTCTTTGGTCGAAAGTGGCATTTACTAAATCAGTTGAATGAGTATTTAGATAAATTTTATTGAACTTTTATGTGAGCTTATATTGTGGACTTTATGGTGTACTTTATATAATACAGTTCAAATAAAAAGCAGTTTAGAGAGCTTTCTTCCCATATCTCGGGGTTTTTTAGTGCTTTCAGGTGAGGCTGATTACATTTTCGTGGTGCCCAGTTTTTCAATGCTATACATTAAGCCTTCTTTATCTTGAGAGATGTTCTTCTTACTAAGACCAATAGCGTTAGCTTTATTACTTTCACATGACTACTACATGTTGGTTGTTGATCTGCCTTTTTAATTTCATTTTCATTTTCTTGTAGAAACTACCAACAAGCTCTTGATCTTATGAGAAGAGCTACAGCCATGCCGTCAACTAAAACAGACTACTATGATGAGGTGAGCCCGTGGAATGTGACAAGTGAAATTCTTTATAGCTGTATTTATTTGTTGTGCTTTTTCTTCAGAGTGAAACAGTTCAGAGACGTGTTTACAAGTCGTTGAAGCTTTGGTCCATGTATGCTGACTTGGAGGAGAGCCTGGGAACATTCCAGGTAACCATGTGTGTTTTATACTTTAGTATTTTCTGTAACGTGATATTTAAAAATAGCATGTTACAGAAAATACTAAAGTACAAAACACACATGTACAAGTAGGGTCAGGAGTGTAGGGGTTTAAGGTAGTTTTAAGGCAGTTGTAGCCTGTTCCGGGCGTTAAGTTAGTTGAAGCGCAGAACGAAAAACGGCGACTAACTGAGAATTAGGGAGTTGTATTAAATGCTCAGCTTTGTACAATACTCCTGCTAACTCTGTAAGTTTACAGTGAGAAAGTAAATCAAGAAAATTTGACTCTCAAGGCCTGAAAGTCTCGATTAGAAAACTTGCTATGTTTTATCGCAGCTCTTTGGAAATGTACGTCTTTTAAGTAACTGGTCTGCCCATAGAAGTTTATTTTTTTTTTGCAAAAAGTTACTTTTGGTGCAGAGTGCTCTATTGTTTAGGGGGCTAATGTTCGGTCAGGCACTCCGTTCTCGAGTTCAGATGCACGCTTTTTTAATTTTTTTTGTAATGAGTGATACCACACTCTCGTTTTGGCCGGGGATAGCAGCTATATTTCAGGTAACGTCAGTTCTCCTTTTTTTTGTTGCAAAGAACGCTACTGTGGCTTCGTATCTTCTGGATTCTTCCATAGCTCGATTCAAGAAATGTCTTCTGTTGTGTGTTTGCCAGGGTTCAAATAAAGAATGGAAACATATTGCTTTTCACCTTAGCAGCTTGTTTGTTTCCTCTTCTATGAAACAGAGCCAAAAGTTCATATTCAGCGGAAACTTTCCTGCGTTAGTTACACGTAAAACTAGTAAATTTGTGACAAAAGAAACTTCGTTATTATTGCGGCAGACTCCGTGGCACTTACTGAAACCGCCAATTAAAGGTGCGTTCCTTTGGGGTGATCCGGATCCGGATCAGTGATCCAAGATCACTCGGATCATGGTGCATCAAAGGAACCGACGAATCCACTCTGGTCACGGATTCATCGGTTCCTTCGATACCCCATGATCCGAGTGATCTTGGATCACTGATCCTGATCCAGATCATCCCAAGGAACGCACCCTAATTTTATCAGTCGATGAAGTGACTCGCTCACCGATGTGGGATATAATTTCGGTCAAGTAAAGATCTCTTCCTTCAATACTTCTTGTTGAAGCGCTCCTCAGTTGTATTACTCGATAGCATTGTGTATTAGTTTGACATGGTTTTATTGTTAACACCAAAGCTGGCAACAGAATAAGAACGCACTGTTCTGTGACTCGACGTGACTATTTGATGATTAGGTTAGTTTTTGTTTATCGGTGAAATGAAAATTTACGTTTTAAATACAACAAAATCGTTCCTCTTCGACTTTCCAGCAGATATTTAACTTTTATATTCCATTTATCTCCAGCAGTGAGTAAAAAAAATAGACATCTTTCTTATATTTTCGTGGAAACAAAGGTATCTTGTTGCATACATTGGCGAGGAAAACAAAAGTATCAAATTACAACCGCTCACGTGAAAAGTAAAATTGTCACATTTGCTACAAAATGAACGAAACTCGACATAAAATACCACGATAAATTTAAAACCGTTTAGACCAACGGTAATTGTAAGTTATCTTTGGGCCTCGAAAGAAAACACAAACACGAAACATACACACTGCTAAGATTTTGTCTTATCAAGTTTTTGTCCGCTTATATTCTGCAAGAGGGAAAAGGCCTAGTTGACTACCAATCGAGAGAACGGCATGGGTGAGGACCTGTGTGACTACTGTATCAGAGCCGTAAATTACACTCTGCGCTATCGGAGATTGTCTCACTAGTCTTCAAGCGCGCGAGCGATACATGCTAGCGCAGAGCGCGAGAGCGGCCACAAAGCGGGCCCAAAAAAAATTTGATCTTTCCTCAGCCCTACAAAATAGACTGAAAGAAAAAATTATTGTTAGTTAATGGATTGCAGCAAAAGTCTGCGATTTAAGGAGACGCTGTACTTTGAAGCAGGCTGCCATTTTAGTTCAGCAACTCATTCTGTACTTTTTCTTAATTTTTATATTTATTTCTATTTTTTAGTCCACGAAAGCTGTATATAATCGGATTCTTGATCTGCGGATTGCAACTCCTCAGATTATCATTAACTTTGCTACGTTCTTGGAAGAACATCGCTACTTTGAAGAAGCTTTTAAGGTCAGTTGATGGCAGGATGACCCGCGTCACTCAGGCTTGTTATGTTTATTCCTAGCAGTGATTGATTAATTCTTGTTGTACGCCCTTTGGTTAATGATGTTCTGTGTTATGTTGTTAGGTTTATGAGCGCGGAGTTGCGATGTTCAAATGGCCAAACGTGTTTGACATCTGGAACACCTACCTCACAAAGTTTATTCACAGATATGTAAGTTACAAAACTGCAGTTAGAGTTTATTCATTGCGCCGATAAATCCTGTTTTCTTTATGTAACATTTACATTTAAACATTTCTTTATTGCTTTTCTCAGGGTGGCGGCAAACTCGAGCGAGCGAGAGATCTTTTTGAACAAGTTCTCGAGGGCTGTCCGGCTAAATTTGCTAAATGTAAGATTGGTTAATTTTGAATTTTTCTGCTCCTTGATGTTCGTTGCACAGTTAGTTGTTGAACACGTAGGTCGTAGCAATACCCTGTGAAATCTCTCTCTATTTTTCAGCTTTTTATTTAATGTATGCCAAGCTTGAAGAGAATCACGGTCTTGCCCGACACGCTATGGCGATATACGAGAGGTCTACAAAAGCCGTATTGCCTGAAGAGCAGTTTGAAGTATGCCGGTATTCTTTATTCTTTGGTATTCTTTATTCTTGGTATTTGGTATTCTTTATTCTTTGGTGGCACTTATTCTTTGTTTGTTTTTCGTTTTAAAGATAACTATATGGTATTAACCCTGCGTGAGGGCCATACTTAGCTCTTATTAACCGAGCAGGAGGTCTGTATGGGAGAATCTTGACCGAGGTCTGTACACACGACGAGGTCGAATCTCCCATACAGAATGACTTAGCTCGGTTAATAAGATGTTTATTATATGGCAAAGAGGAAAGCTTTAATTTGTTTAATGTAACTGGTTTGCTGACAGTTTGCTTGCAAACGGAGATGAGCTTAACTTAAACCTGCCGAAATTTGCCCGTCCTCTTTACTTTTTTTTTGTCATCAGGCTTTTTGGCACTTCCAT
>Ga0126338_10000148_pt1 | contig 28718 bp, 20 predicted proteins | sample OrbCmetagenome_2_FD_92529 | JGI IMG/M metagenome (GOLD analysis project Ga0126338, IMG submission 92529) | Coral microbial communities from Petempiche,Puerto Morelos, Mexico - Orbicella C C metagenome | ecosystem: Host-associated > Invertebrates > Cnidaria > Coral | place: Petempiche,Puerto... | reverse complement strand
TGTTTGTTGGCGAGAACATTGGCACCCTTTTTTCGTTAACTTTGTTTGGGAAAATCCAATTACAATGTGCAAAGGTTGTCCATGAGTTTATATAAGAACCCTTTCTCTATTAATATGATCATCAGTCCAGTATATTTTTAACTCAAGGAAAAGTTCTAAACTAACATTATATCGTAGGTTGCAAAGTCATTGACTCACTGAATATATAGGTTAACGTCACTAACGTGACGGTAAATAGAGCTTATAGCATGCTTCGGATACCGAATACGAGCACAGTAAAATAAGATTCTGTAGATCTTTTATTAAATTGGGTTTAAAAGGGTTACAAAGGGAGCTGTTCAGTTCCCTTTGACAATTAGTTCAAAGGAGAACCGATCGCAATGGTTTCATTAAATATTTCATTTTAAAAAAGACTCGGTGATATTTTTACTATTTGGGAGTCAATGGTTATTTTTGATTTGTTTCTTTGCAGGCTGCCATGCCAGTAAATATGAACGGGCGTTGTTGAAGAAGCTCTTCCACTCCGACTACGACAAGAACGAACGACCTGTTGTGAACGATTCAGACGCGGTCGTTGTTGTTTTTGGTTTAACGCTCAATCAGATCGTGGATGTGGTAAGATATTCCGAACAGCTTTACATTCAGGTTTTCTTCTTCGTTCCGGCGTAAAAATGACAAAGTCGCTATTGTTATGTGGTTGAGATTTTCCATTTTCGACCTTTTCTCGCAGCTGTACTTTTGTACACGCCAATCCATGTCTGAGAAGGGCTGTGGCCTTGCTAATGGTTAATGTGTTAGACTCTGGATCGAGTGGTCCGGGTTCACGTTGCCTGGCCAGGCTCGTTCTGTTCTGTTCTCAGATAATTTTAAAAAGGAGGTACCTTATGGCCAGCGCATCTTAAAAAATGGCCATTGTTTTCAAGTGTATTGTTGGCAATCCATCTTAATCTTGTGCATTCGGAGCCGATTGTTAATTCTGGTTATTACTTCTCGGATGATTCTGACTATTGTTTTCAGGTTTTTCTCTTCTGTTTGAAAGTAATCTTGTACATCAAGTGTCGGGAACTAGCTCATTTAACTGTCACAGTCCCTCGCTCTTTGGAGATTATCCCTCACGCCTTGGACATTGTCTGTTCCCCAAAGCTCACAGCTTTCCTCGAGCTAAGCTTTCGGAAAACTGTTCGGTTCTCGGAACAGATAATGTCTGCGGACAAATATCCGAGCATATTTTCGCGCCAAATGGAGGCTATTGTTTATATAACCCTATTTCCAAAGCTTTAGTCCTGTGTATGTTTTACCACACCATATGTATAGCACGAATTAAAATGCTATAACGGACTGAAGGTATTCCTTTGCTCTTTAGGATGAAAAGAATCAAATTCTAACGACTAGCGCCTGGGTAAGGCAGGTAAGACCTATTAACATGTGCTTCTATATCAGTTATCTGTAAAATAAAAAGATTACAATAGGACGGTGATGTGAAAGAGTACAGGGCTGGTTAATAGAAGGTCATCTTTGCACGCCAAACCTCATCACCTCCTTTCTATCTTTCATTGTATTTCTTAACTTTGATCACAGTTGAACACGAATTTTCCTTCGGTGCAAACACAAACTCAGTCTGAGTGTTGTCACAGCCCGTATCATCTTTTGGAGTACTTCCGAACTCTAGTCTACGTTACCTGTTCAGTTGGAGAATAAGACACATAATCTTCAGTGAAGGATTTGAGACATGTTCTTACGACTGTGTCATAGTCTTGTGATCCTCGGACGTACAGTAAACACATATCGTAGAAAGAAAGGAGACGGCGAGAAGTATAGAATTTAGTTAGCAACCAGGAAGATAGATGAAGGCGACACTGAAGTAATACGCACAGATTAGGGAATGAAAGCGATTAAGGAAGCAAGAAAGAACACAGAGACACACAAAAGTGCACATAAGATATAAGGAGTTGGTGAAGAGAATATACATTCAACGAAGTTAGCAATCATAGCACAGTATCATCTTGGGTAAGTATCGATATTTTGTTGTTTAGTCAGTTGCGTCGAGTTAGATTCACGTAACAAGGCTGCTTTAATTTGAGGTTTAATCGTGCTGGATATCTGTCCTCAGATTTGGAATAATCCACTATTAGCATGGAATAGCAGCGAATATGGTGGATTAACAACAATTAATGTTGCTCCAAAGAATGTTTGGCTTCCGGATATTGTTCTGTATGAGAAGTAAGTAATGGAGTTTTGTGTATCCAGTACTTATTTACCCATCCATTTTTTTTGTCGATAATGCATTTGTGAAGGAAAGTCATTTCTGACACCTAAGATTCAATTTTAGATGCGGCGATAGAGAACTTCAATATGCTAGGTCCCTGAAGGCTCGCCCAGAAAAAAGTTCTGTTTTTGTCCTCGCAACGTATTGCGGAAAATTCAAGTAAATTGAATTCGTGCGTCATGAAGTAGGGACAAGATGATCTCAGTTTTCAATGTCGCGTCGCGTACCCTTCTCTTGCAAACTGCCCCCCCCCTTCCTTCCCTCCTATAACATAGAAATGAGCCAATATATATTGTCTTCGTGTGCACCAGCTTGCTTTCTATCCCCGTAATATGTGTCCTATGCGTACACACGAAGGGGATTGTCCCCTTGTGTGCCGACCGTAAGTCAATTTATTAAGATCTATTCTTGTCTCTTCTCATGTTTGAAGAAGCCAATTAAAACACTCGGTGTTAACATTAACCATGTTCGTTTGCAGCGCTGACGACGACATAAGCTTTGGCGGCAACTTGGACCGCCTGAACTTCAGGGTTGTTCTTCATCATTCGGGAAAAAATGTATGGCTCTCGCCGGTCACCTTCAAGAGCAAATGCCGCATCGACATTAAGTACTTCCCATTTGACACACAGAATTGTAAAATGAAATTCGGATCGTGGACTTACGATGGCTTCCGGCTGGACGTCACAAATGAGAGCATGTCCGCTGACCTGGGAAATTACATCGAGAGCGCCGAATGGAAACTTGTCGGCGCTCCGGCCCGGCGGAATGTTTTGAAGTATTTCTGTTGCGAGGAGCCGTTCCCGGATGTGACGTATACGATCATCATCCGAAGGCGTTCGCTGTTCTATATGATGAACCTGATATTACCGCTGGTCATCATCACTGTGTTGATAAATGTATCCTTTGTACTTCCAGCAGAGTCAGGTGAGTTAATCTCGTTTTCTTAAAGGTTCTGCCACTGTATGGTGGTCTCCTTTGCGACCGTTAAACCGGGTGGTTGGGAGTGGAGGGGAGGGGAGGGTGGGGCAGTCTTCCTAGCCTTCACACAGTCTTTGCTTCAACACGGTGAAAGCATTAGTTTAACTAAAAGAAAGGTTTGAAAATTGCTTTAAGACTGTTTTACATGGTTTCCGTAGGAGACTCCGTGATCTATATAGTATATACCAAATCAGTGGAGAGTGCTTTTCACGCATTCTTATTGGCTACTCAAGCTCGGGGTAGTTTTGTGCCGTCCACCTCCCAGCTTGCGAGAGTTGTAAGCAAGATGGTGTCTTGGTTTCCTACCGTAACAGGAGAAGAAATTTTAGCAGTATACGAAGCAGCTGCCCCTGCTAACTAAAAATGAACAAAAAGTAAAGTAAAGAAAAGAAAATAGGTCAATATTTAAATAAAAATTGTTACCTTACCCTTCACAGGTGAACGTATTTCCCTCACAATAACCATCCTTCTGGCCATGACGGTTTTTATGTTGGTGGTAGCGGAAACAATTCCTCCATCTTCAGATGTGGTCCCACTCATCGCCAAGTTCTACATGGCTGGAATGGTTGAAATGGCCGTAGGCCTGGTCTGGACGTGCTACATCCTGAAGTATTACCACTCTGATGTCATCGAGATGCCAAAGTGGGTCCGAAAATACGTGCTCGGCTACCTCGGCCACTTCTTTGGAATTAGCATGGAAAACCTCAAACGCATTCAAGAACATTCTAATCTGCGTAAGGATACGGGTCGAAAGGCCACCATTCAAACGGCTTTGGAACCGGTTGGTAGAACACACCAAACAAGGACTAAACTTCACGTGTCGAACAGCCACAACAACAACCCCTATGACAGTCATTATAGACACCTTAGTTCAACGGCAAACGGTTTTCTGTCCGTATCACCAGCGCTGAACGCGTCGGAAATCTCTTTGAACCAACAGGACGGTTTCCAGGATCCTGTTCTACAGCTTGGCGAGAGGATCCTGGAGCGAGTTGACACACTTGTGGAGAACTCGATCGTCGACGACAGGATCAACAATCACAAAGAGGAGTGGCGGATAGCAGCCATGGTCATGGATAAGCTGTCACTCTGGGTGTTTGGCATTGCTGTGCTTGTCACTGTATTCGGATGTTTCTTGCAGGCGCCTGGTTATGTTGCGTGATCGGTGCACGTTGCAAGGTTCAGATTTGAGAAGAAGCTCTTCTTAATTTCGGGCGTCTTGGCCTGCTCGGTCAAGTGCCGAGCTTCATGGAAGCTCCGCATTGGCTTATATGAAGCTGTAATTGTGTTGACTATTTGGAATAACTTGGATGAATATGCAAATGAGCGGGACATTTTGTGAATGGTGTCAAGAGGCCCTGCATCTTTGAAGCTTTTTGTTGTCATACGTGGGACACACCGGTCGTGTGCTTGACTTGTTGCAGAACTATAAAAATGATGGCACGATTTGTTATGCCATTGGCATGATTGTACATCCCAGCATTTAGATATTCATATTTACCACGTTTAAGTATTACTTCAATGAAACTGAGTTGTTTCAGACATTTTCGATACCCAATTCGTTGACACTAAAGGAACATCAACGAAACAACAACAACGGCAGCAGCAATAAAAACATATTTGATTGATCACGTGTGAAATAGAACTCGATATTTTGTCATTGAGTTAAGGGGGCTCAGCTCTCCGACGTTTGTTGTTATACGTGAATAAGCATGTATAAATGAGATGACGACTCTCTATATCGAAATCATGAGCTGTACATGTACATCCTTGCATGGTAACAAAAAATCGCTGTTTATAAAAATCCAAAGAATCAAACGTTCCTTGTTACAAAAATATAAATAAGTCCACAAACAGTGGAGATACGGCATTAACCTACAAATATTCAAATTATGTAAAATTGGTGAAGGGCATACCGTTAAAAAGCCATCTATTCATGAGACAACGTTTGAAACGTACCGTTCGTATTGCGGGAAGAGTATAACTGTGGCCTGTGTTCCGCAGTAGTGTAGATCGTGTTAGTGGCAAAAGGGGGAATTCACAGTTCATGTTTACTTTACCACTTGTCTTATTGAAAAGATAGTCTCGTAACTGTTCTATCATTTCTGAATTTTAAGTTATATATTTTTTCCCAGCCCAAGTTGTTAGCTACACCATGCTGTCATGACATGTTTTGGGAAGCTCAGGAATCTTTTAACGTGCACTTGGTCCCAAACAAACATTATTTCGAAATGCAATAGAGTTCAAACCCAAGGAACGTTTGATTCTTTGGATTTTTATAAACAGCGATTTTTTGTTATATTATAAATAGGTAATTACTGACAGAAAAGGTAGCCCTTCGTGTATGAAAGCCTCCATATACGTTCCACTGGAAATGGTATCCCTTTTACCTGCCTAAAGGAGACCCACTTTATCCCTTTTCTACAATCTTGGATTGATTAGCATGGTTGAATGACTCAGTCTTTTGGTGTGTTTGTTGGAAATAGTGTGAAAGGACCAAATGACAGATTTCCTTATCCTTTATGAAATTCCTGCAATTTGGTATACCCCCAACCTGAAAAAGATTTCCCTTTCGGGCGGAGCCTCCTCGTGTAAGGAGTACTTCAAGGGATGCTCGTCATTCGAAAGTAGAATTCGGATCCCTAGGGACCCTACCTACGATCGCTACGAAACAGTATCACCAAAGGGATGGAATTTGCTTTATAGTGTTCTCGTTCGTGCAAATGCTCTTGAGTTATCCGTTCATCGCTCCATAAATTGTTTAATGCTATTTAACATGTTTTACATTTTTGGAATACTTTGGTCAACGGTGTCTCATGACTTTTGAGTTGAACGCAATTTTTTTGTTCGGATACTGTTACTTGTCAGAAAGTGGGCAATAATTATATGTGGTACAAGGAAGAGGTGGCAATTGAACAACTTGAAAACAACTTGAATAAGTTGTGTGGCATTTCCGTTGGTTTGTCAAAAGCCGGCGACAAAATATAGGAACGCAGATATCAAAGGTATTTTTGAAATTCACAGTTATCGTAACGCGGATTTGGTCCCGACAAAATCTCGATTTCTTTCCAATTGTTCTTTCTTTTGTAATGTGTAATAGAAATGATACGAATTTCTTTCAAATTCATGCTTTATAACTTTTAAAAATAACAGCCATTCTTTGCTTTCGGAAGTACGTGACTGCGGTCGTTTTTGCTTTGTTCTGGGACATTCACAGCATCCGATTTGATCTATAAATATTAAGGACTTAACAACCGTTTAATTGGCAAGACAAGGATGTTGATCCCATGTTCAATGGCCCTGTTTTTTTCTGTCTGTGTCGGAAACCACAGAGGAGAGAACAGAAACGCCTCACTGTTAATTTTCTTCTGGCTGACGGCAACACATTGCTTCCTGTGTTGTTAATACCTAACTAGTTTTACGAATGTTCTCCATTGATATCATTTATGTCTGGGTAATCCGTTATCAGTACAGACGTAATTACAGCCGTAAAACCAAAACAGTATGAAGTGCTTAGTTTTCATGGCACCTGGAACTCTCTCGTGTAACTTGAATGCCGCTGTCTTCATACTGTGACCTTAGAAGAACGCGTAGTAATAGTTTGCGGTTTTTCTCGCTGGATAACGCCAAGAAAATATTGTCTAGCCGCAAAAGCACACTTTGAGGGGTGAGGCCTTTCGCTGGCATTATTTCACGATGATTTTGATCTACATGTATTGAGCTACAAACCGCCAGACGCATGGAAGCTACAAAATGTGCGCACCACGTTTTTCGGCAGCGCCCATCACGCTCATTGTAAATGTTCTTTATCAACCTTATACAGTGAGCGAAAACAAGAAGCATTTGAACTGTAGTTAGTTAACTGAACTGACTCTCCATTTGCTCAGTGGTTGGGAGCCGGAAGCGTGAAACTTTCATGACCGGTAGAATTGTGTGCGACCTAGACCAAACATACAATCGTTTCTATACTCAGTTAACTAACATATTTATGGATGAAGCAGTTGTTTAATTCTCTTTTGTGCGGCGTCGCAAACCAATAGCAAACCAATAGTCCACAAAGTCGCTCTGATAATCTTTCGTCGTTCCTTTATTCACAATGCCTTCCGGCAAGATAGGACACTTGTCGCGGTAGTTTCCTTGATTTTGTACCAATCTTCTCCGAGATGCTAAACGTATTTACTTCGTTTAACTGTCGGAAAACCAAACTGTTGTGATGAAAGTCGCGATGAAAAGTGTGTTTCCTCGCGCTTTGTATCGGTTACGAAGACACCCAGACCTTAGTGTTTTGGGAGCGGGGCTGCCGCAGAGGAGAGAGCGCTCGCCACCCACCAATTTGGTCCGCGATCGATTCCGGCCCGGTGCCTTTTGTGATTTGAGTTTGTTGTTTCGCGCTTTGCCTCGCGGGAACCGCTTTGCCCCGAGGTTATTTTTTTTTCTTCTGCCACCATCTGTTCTGCTGTGTTTCTGCTTTCTTCATAGATTTATGTTTCTACCAAGTGGAATTAGCTACAGTTCATCCACCTTTTACGTTTTAGACACCACTCCCTTTCGTCTTTTTTTTCGGGTAAATAAGAAGTTTGATTCGTTGCCAAAGGTGGAATAATTCAGATACAACAACGACAACAATTTACAACGGCATTCCCATGCAATATATTGATATTGTCGGTAAAGAAATGACCATGGGAAATTTATTTGCAGTCCTTGGCACAATACTAGTTTATTTTTTAGGTTGTGATTGTTTGCTGACTAGCTAGAGTAAGGGTAACTAAAACAGAAACTACAATTAAGTGGAGTAGAGGCCAGCGCAGGCTTTAAAATCTGAAGAATATTCGGTGGGAAATGTCGTGTGATGTAAAGACAGTAACCTGCAGAATTCACTGAGTTTCAAAATACGAAACAATTAAAGACTCTCGAACTAAAAGAGCCGCATTACTGATATCATGATCTAAAAGTGTCAATTTTTGCTTGAGTGGAGTTGCAGCAACGCAAGTTGGAAATATGAAAACACAATAGACAATACTCCGCAGAAAAAGAGCGTTTATGGTTTTTTCTTCTGCGAATTGGAACTGGGGGTTCCCTAACTGGCTTGCCTAACTCTCGTTATCAATGAGGCACCTTTCCCTTCCCAACTCTCCGGGTTGCAGTGCTTCTGCATCACAATCGTGTTTGTCTGACACTTGGATCTCTATTATCCGGCTTTGATTCTTTGGTGGGAAGGAGGACGGGTGTGTCTATCGATAGCAGCCGTTTAGAGCCCCAGCTGGACGGAAACGCTCACGGGTACTCGACTCACCGCTTTGTGGGTGTGGGTTCATTTTCAGTTTTTGTACCTATTTTGTATTTCTTTTCCTTTCTTTCTGAAGGCACTTCGGGAGAAGACGGATACGGACTGCCCATAGTCAATGATATGAAAGATGTTATGTTTTTTTCCCGTTATTTGGGCGAGTCTCAGGTTGAATTAAATTACGCTTAGAGTCCTTAGACTTTGACCGTAATCGGAAATCTGCCGAGTACAACTCATAACGATCAGAGAGAAAGCGTAAGTTTCTAAGTTATGATAAGTTGTCCCCTTGAGCGGAGAGGTGGTATCACAAAAATGGCCGTTTCTCGCGTTGGAAAAGATAAACAAAATGAGTCATCCTTTGTCGCTTGGACTACTCAAAATGACCTTTTTTACATTATGGAACTATTGTTGTCTTTGTGTCCAAATTGCATGAGTACAAAACTGCTTCAGTTGTCTTTGAGTTCAGCAATAATTTTGAAGCTGGGTTCAAAATTTACCATCTGTCACGGTCAGCGCTCCTGCCATATGTTCGCTGGATTAAGAGAGCCACTCGGTTCAAAACCTTTTTTTTCCCCTCAAAAATTATTCTTCGAGAACTCCAATTTAGAGTTGTCTTTTCAGTGGCTTCAACATCATTTTGCCGTAAGGTTGTTCAGATATCTGTCGCTGCACTGGGTGAAAAAGAATAATTCTACCCTGGTTTTTCATTTATTTTTGTTCTTACCTTTTTAATACCGTGGAAAACTTTTATTTTCAGATTTCCTTCACTTTGAAACAATTGATGACCTAAAATATCTTGTGTAGCTCCAATAAACTGGGGCCCGTTTCGCGAAAGCCCCGGAAACTTTTCGGGTCGCCGCCCGTAAAGCCATAGCAAAATCTCAAACCTTACGATTACAGAACTGTTTTATTTACAAATTCTTAGTATGAAGAGAAGTTCCCTTCATACAAGAAGTTTCAGGCGTATACACTTTTCCGTTTTTGGATACAGATGGACTAAAAATGGCCGGGCTTTACGGGCCCGAAAAGTTTCCGGAGCTTTTGAGAAACTGGTCCCTGGGGCCCGTTTCTCGAAGGTCCCGAAAAGTTTTCGCACCCGGAAAGCCCGTAGCAAAATCTCGAACCTTATGATTACAGAGCTGTTTTATTTACATATTCTTAATATGATGGAGGTTCCCTTCATACAAGAAGTTTCAGGTGTATACACTTCTCCATTTTTAAGATACAGATGAGCCAAAAATGGCTTTACGGGCTCGAACAGTTTCCGGGGCTTTCGAGAAACGGGCCCCAGGGCTCTAGACGACTGTCATGGCGTTATTAATTATCTAACGGTCCTCTCACCATCCAAAAAATCAAAGAGATTGAGGTGTCATGACGACACAGACACCGCAATCTTTTCCAAGGCAGAGAGGAGAATTTCGACGGAGGAGCAAGGTACATGTAGTCCGGTCCCCATTTGTAGCAACAAAAGACGTTGCCTTTAATCCGAGTATTGCAAGTAGCTTTGGTAGATCATACGTTCTTTTTTAGGGGCGGGTGCGAGCAGGGGAAGGGAAAAGAAAGAAACGATCGCCCTCCCCCCCCCCCCCCCCCCCCCCCAAAAAAACAACCACCCCACCCCCCCCCACCCCTACCTCTCCACCCTCTTTCTTTTCTTTTTTATCTTTCTTTTTTCAGGGTGTTTTGAAGGGGGTTTGGGAGAAAAATGTGTTTTTTTTTGGGGGGGGGGCGCGCAAGGGAAGGGAAAAAAAAAAAACCCCGCCCCCCCCCCCCCCCCCCCCCCACAAAAAAAAAACCTGATCGCAGGCAGAAGGTTTTGGTTTTGGTTACCATTTTTGTCTTTCTGAAATTACACATTCTAAAAATACTTTCCGCTTTAGCTGTAATGTCACTGGCCTGTGTACATCCGCCCCCTCGCCTCAAAAAAGATCGAGGAGGGGGGCGATGTTCACGGGCTATACGTGATTCGAAAGTGACCGTTGACCGTTAGATCGCAGCAGGTGTTCACGCCCTGATCGACCGACCGCGTCCGATCATAAAATCCATCAAAATTTTAATTTGATCAACTAGTTTTCCAGTTTAGACTTCAAAGGAAATACAGAGACACGAAGAGAGAGATGCATGCTAAAAAAACTTAAGGCAGTATTTGCTAAAGCCCGTTAACGTTGGCGCAATCAAATGTAAACGAATGTACCCTGGTCACAGGTCCCTCAGGTCTTAAGCAGAAAAGATTCAAGCCTGCCGCGTGCGAGTTTTTCTGGGCGAACGCTGTATATTTCTTTTTGCGTTCGGGGTCGATAACAGGTTTACGCAACTACATATTATACTTAATGTCAGGTCTGTAAAGAGTATGAAAAATCAAATGGTCTGGCTTTCAATAATTGGGCGCCCCACCCCCATCTTAATCCCGATGAGTATTGAACCTTTTCGCAGGGAAATATTTTTCTCTCTTTGATCGTCGCCCTACCATGTTTATTATAGGCATGGTACGCAAAATCTTCCGGGAAGATGATAAAATACTCCGTAACTGTAGGGTGAACTGTAAGGAAACATTCAGGATTGTTCACCACTATTAATATCTCTTTCGTGGCAGTCGTGGCACACTGCAATGGTAATCCCCTGGTAATTCTGGCGCCTCGGACTTGATTACAGCTTCCTTAATTGCATTATTTTGATAAAAGGTGAAATGCCGCCGACCCATAAATGACTGTATTTGGTCAAATAGCTGGATTCTGAAAGGACACTTGAACTGATCCAGGCGTTTAACGACACCGTTTACAGTATAGGAAGTTATAACGCCTGTCTCTGGCGCCTGTGCATATTTCCATGTAACATAGCAGCATAAAGAGGTCGAAGAGCAACATTTCTTTCTGATTGTTTGGGTTGGTGGGGGACGGGGTATGGGGGGAGGTGGAAGGAGGCAAAGACAGTTGGACTCCGCCCCGGGGACACCGCTGGTTCGAACCCGGTTAATTCGAATTCCCCGTTATTTTGAACTAAAGAACATTCCCTGCTTGTATTTATCCTTCAGTCATTCACTATAGGATATTTCGAACTCCTGTTACTTCGAACAACTTTGTTCTCCCCTAAGAGTTCGAAAATATCCTAGAATAATTCCCATATCATGAATACCCCGGTAAACCCTAAATATCCATGTGTGACCCCTGTATACCCTTGTTAACAACATGGCCCGACGTAAATCACTGAGCCCACGAGGGCTTATAAACTCCTTTCCGAACAAAAACTTCTAGAATTGTTTCAGGGACACGAAGTTCTTTCCAACTTGCCTGTTGGTTTATTCTTGTAATGGTGGCGTGGCTTTTCTAATTATTGGCATAAGTGTTAACTTCCGCCTATTGTTGATGTGGTTTCTCAGGCAGAGCAGATGTCTTGTGACGGCATTGCGTACATTGTAATCTGGCTTGAGGTTCCTTGAATTTCGTTTTCATTTGCGTACATATTAACTCCTTATTTGTTAATGCTAAGGATCAACTTGGATTGGTATTAAAAGATCTCGATTTGCTTAGACACGCTTCTTCAGACTCACCATTTCCTCACAGGAAATTATTGTAGACGCTTTAGACATTCGACAGATATCTTGAGAAAATAAAGCAGCTTTCGGTATCTTCACGTTCCCACGCTGGGGAATGTGCATTTTATTTTATTCTAAAAAAGTTCCGTCGTGAGTTTTGCAGAGGTCTTAGAACAGGTTAATAGTTTCGAAAAAAATGCTCGACTTGACAGCTAATTGTAACCCTTTTATGACTTTTGCGTTTTAGTTCTGAAACAAAAGAAACCAAAACAAAACAAAAGGAATTTTACATTTGCGTAGTCAAATTACACGCGCTCAGTATATTTCCAATTGGGGGGTCTCTTTAGTATTCGACGATGCGCTTCGAACTCTCGCTCAAATATTCCCCGCTACCGCGATGATTGCGAAACAGAAACCTCACTAAACCTTAAACATTGTTTCTGTCGAGAATATTCTGGTCTAAGGAAAAGTGGCGGATGAAGAAAGACTCCATGGATTAGTTAAGCCTCCCTCTAGGACCCTTGAGAAATTTTTAGTGAACCAGTGGAGTCAAAGAGAGCAAGGTTGAAACGTCCATGATGAGTTGAATTTGAAAAATATGTTTGACCCTTCCGTTGAAAGGTCGAAGAAAATTCCTGTCGTTAACTTGTGGGAGGCAACTATATAAATAGTGCGGTTGGGAATTTTTTGTATTTTTTTGATAAAATTTAACTCTTGAACCCAACTGTAAGTTGAGTGGCTTCGTCGAGATAGCGGTAATTCGATTCGCTGGATTCTCGATTAGAATGCTAAATCGGGAAACTACAGAGGGAACCTTTCTGTTTCGTGATGTGAGATATTTATTTCTGTATTTTTTACTTGCGGTCTAGTTATTCCTGTTTTCTTTGTATTACGGAAACAGGCCTCAGCTCACGACAAACGAAAAACGTGCCAAAAAATCGTTCACGATACCATGCTTTTTGACAGGCAGTGCCTTTGTGTTTCCCGCGTTATTTTTACGCGGAATAGCCAGTCTACACCGGAAATGCTATAGACAAAGTTTGGGAATTCTGAGAATACTCTACAGGTGCGAGCATAATTTACTAATCTCGTCCAAAACAAGGGAGAAATTTCAAAATTTAAACTCTTGATTGTGAAACTGAATGATATCTTTTGTCCTAGTTGTTTACTGACCTTTGATGTCCACGGGATAAATTACTACTCAAGGACAGAGTGACGCACCGGAACATAGCACAGCTTGATTGATATCGATCTACCAAGCTACGATGCTAGACGTTTCTTATCGTAGTCATTCGGAACGCAGTGCCAAGCAAAGAACATGCACTAAAATATAATTAGAATAGCAGATACGCACACAGCCAGACTAAACCAGTCAGACCTCCAGCTTATTTCCTTGTTCTCGCCTTCCTTTTAGCGTTTTATATGCCATGTGGTGACAGTTGAGTCTCAAGTAAATCTTGGAGACATGCAAGGTCAAAACAATGAAGCTTTTTACATTTATTTTACATGTTATATTTACAAAATTGTCAAAATTGTGACAAGTCACTAAGGATATTCCAATCTGTCCATCCAACTTAACATTCAAATTTAACAGCGTTACTGAGTTCTTCACCCAGGCAGTTCACTTGACAAATTCTTGTGGTTAATTCACGGATATGAATAAATTCGTTCCCTGAAGAGACAAAACTTTGTGATTTTCCTCCAACACTGAATAACGCTGTCCTTTTCAGCGAATTTTAGCCCTCGTGTCATTTTAAAAATCATGAAGTTTGCTGTGGCTTGTTCGACGGTAACACGCTACAGTCTGTCAAATCCGCATTGACTACTTGTAGTTCGGGTAACGCATTCATTTTGTCCAGTTCCATCTCAAGGATGAGAGACGTGAGGGCATCGTCATCGAGAATAACCGAGTCAAATCTCGGGTCGCTTGAGTTGAAAAAGTTCATACTTTGTACCTCGTTTTCTCCATTCCTGTGAACACAGTGCGGGATTGGGTACGCGTTTGAGTAGGTAAAAATGCTATCTTCCGAGCACCTGTATGCTGGATTTCCACTCGTGAACGAAAATGGACCAGGACTTGGAATAGGTCTTGTAAAAGACGGCGTCGTGGTAGTAACAGCGATGTTATTGAGTACCAAAGCCATGGTTTCTGTGTTTATCTTGTGCGTCTCTTGCTGGTGTGTTGCTTTCCTCAGAGGCTACAACGGTATTGTGTTGATGAACTTCCCTTTATACTTGTCACAATTGACAAAAGAGTTATTTATAGCGTCTTACCGCAAGGGCTTTAGGAGGTCAGTTGAGGGCAGCAACGCTTTCAGCCGCGCAGATGGAAACTGAGACGACGAATATTTACGTGTTGAGTGGTAGCGAGAAGGAAGAACGGGGGCATACGTAATCGCTAGTGAAAAACGTGACTCGCAACCCAACTCCTGACTCTCAGATGGGGTTTTGGATCAACGATGTTCTCGAGTGAATGAGCACTAAAAGCTCGTGCGTAACATTATTGGCCGGTGGTCGTGTCCTTGTTTATTGATATTCCATTCACGGTGTTGAGAGATTCGGTTATTGTTGTAGTAGAGATTGTAATCTGATTGTTACACAATAGCCTTGGTATTTATTAGCAAAACGCCCGGATATCTTTGATGTTGCCGACAAACTCGGCTTAGTTTGTGGGGTGTTTTCGTTTGGGAACGAAGAATATGACGGTTGGACGACAGAGCATGTTTAATGGAGGTTGACCCTCTAGGCAATTTTCGATAATCGTTTATTCATTAGCAATTTCACGAAAATTCGACCGATAATTTACGTGACGAACGAAGTGTTCTTTGTCTGGGATTCTTTTCGCATGTTTATTGTAAGCTTTTCGTCGGGTTTTTTTGCACAATTAAGGAAGTGCTTCCTTTGTGTTTCAACACATTTAGCATATAATCTGAAGAATAGTTGGGCTTTATCACTCCTTACACATTGTGTAATCAGAAGACTGCGTGAGATAATGCAAAAGGTATTTTTCTAGTGACAGTAGTTACTCAGGATTCTGCCACGTCAGAAACGAATTCCAAACAGTTTCCTCATGCGCGTGTCCAGTATTTTTCTAAATATAAATTCACTGTACTGTCTCAATTGTTTGTTATATTTATGGTAGTCGATGATATAGGATACAGGATCATAAGAAAGAAAAATAGTTTCGTTGACTCAATAAATAACCCCGAGAAATTATCTTCCGTTTTTATGACGCTAAGGTCAGTCATCAGCTCGATCCTACACATCTACGTAGTTTCTCAAATTTGCTTATTTATGAGCAGTATTGCGAAAGCAAAATAAAGGGGGAGCTCAAGTTGGCTATTATTTATAATACTCCTGTTTTGCGGATTTTACTGTCACGTCTTGCAAGCATGACCACACACAATTGAATAAAAGATTATGTAATCTAGTATTAGCATTCTATTGAGCGTATTTGAACGTAAAAAAAGTTACGTGTCAAAGCAACAGACTTTTTCGTTAGACATTGGAAGCTGATAACAGTCTGTGTGTATATTGTGAGAAGATTGTGTAATCTTCTTGACCTTAGGAAAGCGCAGTATTATTTCAAGTAATATTATCCTTTCGCGTCACTCGCTTCAGCCACGTTTCAAACGAAAACGATTACGCTATAAGCCTAATAAATCGCGCATCTCCCAGATTCTACCACGTTCGTTTGGACGAAACTCGCTACCAGGGGCAATTTTGTTGAGAGGATTAAAAGCAACGCCATAACAGTTTATACATGTCGTATTTTACATGTTTTCGTTCCACGAACAGGTAACGGTGACGTAATTTGCAATTTTGGATTGCACTTGGTCATGCGCCATGCGTTTCACTCTGGCACCTTTATTTTGGCGAGAGTCAAACAGATCATGAAACAACGGAAACCGCGCAGAAATGATCATACTCAAGGACACAATTGTGAAAGAAGCTTGGCATTATAAAAATTTAAATTATTGATAACAATGAAGAATGGCAACCAAATATATTTAAGGCTCATTTTATTTCGATGACAATCTGTGGATAAGATCTAGAGGATTACTTCGTCTACATTCCGCTCTCACCAAAAGCAATCAAGCGTAGTTTACTTTGAATGTGAAAGCTGTTGTTTTGACCGGTTGAAACGGTCGAACAAAACACGAAGAAATTGTTAGTTTCCGTTTTTAGCTTTGCTAGAAAGTCAGGAAACTACGTGAGACGTTTAAGAAACGGTGAAGTGTGGATTGCCAACCACACGTGAACTCGTTGAAGCAGGTCTAATAAATGAAGGAACTGTTTTGATGCAGGAAATCACTCGATCATGAAGCACCAACAAATTGCTTTGTACGGGAGCTTAAAGCAAATATCTTGCTGATAGTGGTACAGTGACAGGTTATCGCCTTCAAATATATCCTGTGTACGTGCCGCTCAAAGCCATATATCTTAAAGCACTTTGGGCTTTCGACCGAACGTTCTATCTCCGACAAAAATCTACCAGTGTATTTGCTTCATTTCAAAATATTTGAAAAACGCCAACGATTTATGTGGTCGCTGGTCAGGAATACAGCCTGAGAAACGGCTGAGAAACACACAAACAAGGTTACTAAAATCAACCGAGCAAAACGAAAAAGAGGATGAAGTGTTCGATCAGTACAGAAATGTTTATGCTGAGACTATATAAAGTAATGAAACTCAGAAAGGTTTCTTTGCATGGCTGCAGGGAAAAGGAAGAAAAATGTCAGTGAAAATAGCTTTCATAACCTCCACTGTTATGTAGTACAAGGGTACTTAAAAATACGTTAATCACTGAATACGTTAAAAGGGCTGATTTAATTGTTATTCAATATATACAATTGTAAGAGGTCAGATTTGCACTGCATCACGGAGCAGTGAGTTTGTTGGAAAATGTTTGCTCTGTAGAATTTCGGATTCTTTTCCAAATTCTTAGCATTACTTAGGAACCCAAAGGCGTTTTTATCACCGCTTTACGATTTTTTTTTTTGTTACACAAGAATGGTTCCAAGTGGTTTGAGTGGTTATTCACCACAAACCTCCCGGGACACTTCATCTCATTGCTCCGCTATTCAGCTCGTTGATTACGTCATTCCTGTTTACGACGTCACGCTTTAACGAAGAAGGCTGCTGACACGGACGAGTTCATCATGTGACTTGCAGCACGGATAATTTTTGGCGGGAAACCGGAACATTCTCCCCATGTTGCGTCACAAGTCATTTATCCTGGCTGGGATAATGACAATGAACACCTAAATCCAGTGACGTCCACATTTAGAAAATCAACAACTGCCGTGTTTTGTTGAGGAAGGAATCTGATGGGTTTTTACCTTATAAGGTTCTGATCTGTAGCACTACTAAATCAACCGTTAAAAAGCGTAAGTAAGATAACCTGGCTGGTGAAATGGGAGGTATTCCGATTGAATGAGTCACTCATAAATAAGTATTTCTTGGGATGGGTGAAGGCCGGTACTTTGTTGATTACATCCTGGTAATCGTGAAAATATTTTTTTGTCCGCTCATGATTTCACCTCATGATGTTAATATTAAAAGTATTTGATAAGAAACCCAGGTCAATGAACTCACTTTTGGAATTTAATCTTTCCAAATATCTTGATGTACTTGCAGGCTCTGATGGTTTCGCCAGTTGTTGTTTATCGAGTGCATGCACCGTAAGATGTTTTGTGAAAACATTTAAGGACCTCACCATGGGTTGATAATTCTTGGTGAGTACATGAATGACATAAGCGTTCTTTGGTAATAAACTTATTTCCTTAAGATCATTCGTTTGTTTTTTGTCAGTTGAGTGCATCTTCGTAATTACGAAAATATTCAAATTACGCGTGATTATTGGTTCTGTTAGGAGATGAGTCACCTATGGATTATTTTTGGATAAGAAGCATTTTTTTCTTAAATCAACTGTTTGTTTCTCTGTCGAGTCATCGTTGCATATTTCTTTTTTGTTTATAAATGACGTCATCGCCGTCGCGTTGGTGGATATCAACATAAGATTTCGTCGAGTTGGCTTTTTACCACCAACCATTATTTGAATTGTCTGCAGGGTCATTGATTACAGTTTGTAATTACAGTCTTTTTAATAAGAATATATTTTACAAAAATATGTTTTATAAGAATATCGAGGCTGAAATTTGCGAAATTTTAATAGTGAGAATATTTTAAGAATAGACCCCTGGCTGAAATTGTGGAAAAGAATTTAATGTTGTAAATACAAGTATTTGTTTTTACCAAACCATATAAACTTCTTCCTTTCTCTAAACGGCAAAACTAGCCAAAAAGCAACAATGCTGATAACATTTCTGCAAGAAGGTATGTGCTTCATATCAGGCTTTAATGCCTGCAGGCAAATTACTTTAACACCATCCAAACACCAAATACATTCGAAAACACAAATGTCATACACTATAATGTAAGAATATTCACAAGGATATTTTCAGCCTACAATCAGCAGAAAAAGTAGGATATTCAGCCGCTGCCGGAAAAAATAAGAATATCCAGCCTAGTCTATATTAGGGGCTGTCTGAAATTATACTTGGAAGATATGCCTCCGCATTTTATTGAATGAAAAAGTTTACCTTGCGGTCATATCATCGCCGGATTATAACTTGCAATCAGTAGAAAGTGGAACATGTGATTCCTTTGAGCCGCGAGCCGGGCTTATTAAGAAATTGAAAATAAGCTAAAATAACACTGCCGTTAGAAAGTTGGACCAGCTTTCTGGTATTAGGGAAAACGTCAAAAAACAGTACTGACAATTAGCAAGGGACGGCTCTTGTAATTAGGAAAGGTCCAAAATTTAGACACGACACGCTTGCAGGAAAGAGTGTGGTTTCTGTTAATACCGTCCACCTCTCTCTAGTCATGTTTGCACCCGAGTTTTCGTAGCACCCAACACGATATCCATGTATGTAAAACAGGAAGAAAAAGCCTGCGTCATTTTTCTCCTAAAAACTGACGCGGAATCCGCTCGTAAGGTGTATAATTTTTCTACGGGGTATCATTGATGGTTTTGTTTATTACCTTTTGACAATTATGCACAAAAACCGCTGTAAAGCACACAGCCCGCTGTGAACGGTTTCTATCAGTCGATACAATAGAAGGAGACTACAAAGACGTGTTGCGAGTTTGCTAACTAACAGTTCTACAACCATGAACAAATTGTGTTGGAAAAATACGCAAAAACATGAAATCATTACCGTAATACCTTCAAAATAAGTGTCAGCATCCCCATTCCCCCTTTCAATGTTGGAAAATGGTAAAATGCGAACTTGTGTAGGATGAAAGCGTTTTGTCAACATCGCATAGGGGTAGGGAGGGGAAAAATGCGTATAGAATGAATTTTTCAACCCTTGCGACCAAGGTTGTAGGTTATGTAAATGACAGTTGTGGGTTGCGTGTAATGATCATTAGTAGAATAACGCAAATACTGCAATCTGATTGGCTGAGCAATTTGTATATCATCCAGGCCTTAGATTGCAGTGGCTGTAGGTCGTCAACATAATGGCTCGTTTTCTCGATTCTCTACTGTTTCGAGAAAGATTTAGAAACATTAGTGGACAATTCGATTCCCAAGAACACTTTAAAAGTAAGGTAATTGACCGTCATGCGACTTTAAAATCTCAACATTTTCAATGAACGGATGAGCACGTACAAACAGCTACAAGTTTCAAAGAACAATTCAATTCGCATGCGATTTTGCTTAAGTGTGAAAATAAATATTACTTTATATGTAGAGAAATAATTGGAATCGCTAATTTGAAAGCAATTTCGATTTCTATGAGGTGATAGCTGATTCGGCCTTCGACCTCGTCAACTATATCCTCAGAGAAATCTCGAACTCTTAATCTAATTGTTAATTAGTTTATAGTTTTTCTTTCAAAACGGTAAAAGTACTCATAATCCCAACCGACAGAGAAGTGTCTAATTAATTTCCAAAATACGTGGGCCTGCTGATTCAAGACATTTCTATCAAAAAGAAAAAAAAAACAAAGTACGTTCCTGCAACTACTTCGTGCGGACTCCAGCTTTGTTGGAAATAACAACATGCAACCTTTGAGCCAATGAGGACGCTCGCTTTTTTCTAACTATTCATGATATGTTAATTAGCTAAATTGAAAATGTTCTCAAGAAGATGGATCTTTATCGATACCTAATTACTCTACTGAAATTACAAATCTGAACATGACGTGAAGGCACGAATCTTTTTGCAATAATTTAATTGGAATTGTACTCTTACTTGAAGAGATCAGATGTAATGAAAAGTTATCTCTATTTTATTTTATTTTACTAAAATGAAATTATCGTAGTTGTGAAATGATTTGAAAAAGTGGATCTTTAACTATTGATAAGTTATTTGTTATAGAAACCAAATAAAATCGATCTGGTGAAAAATATTAGAGAGAAATACAAAACAATGTTATGAGGCGTCATTTCACATTGTGGAGAAATTTATTTTGTGACAAAACACACAAAAAAATTAAAAACCTGTACACTTCTATCGCATTATTACATGTTAATTGCTTCCTGTCATTGTTTTTTAATCACACCACAAACGAATCAAAGAAAATGAGTGTTATTAAGTGCCATCCGTACATCCCACTTTAAACGCACCGAACGAGAGTTCCTACAGTCTGAGTTAATTCCTACTAAATCAATGTTAGTATGTCGCCTTCGTTTTTTCGCTGAGTATTTTAACTTTCTTTCTGTTTTTCTCTGGATGCTTATGCCCATCACTTCCAAAACGCTCGATTATTGAAAAAATTCTTAGTCCGCGTCAAGTCATGAAAACAGCCAACAGCGACAAAATTTTAGAAACTTCCAGTGTGGGGCAAGCACCGAGCAAAGACTTCTTCTCTTTAATCGTCAGGAAAGATTCTATTGTATGGCGCACATGGAAAATAACATTGAGAAGTAATAAGTCCTTGCCAAGCGAAACGACTCAATCGTGGCAAGACTTCGAAGGTAGCTCCAGTGGCAAAAGACTCCAGAGTGAAATACGACGAGTGTTTGGAACAGACACCTTGAATTATGTCCTGTCGGTGGTAACACAAAGCTGGTTGCCCTACTTGAAGAATGACATCATGGTCGAAATTCTTGTTCGACTTGATCTTCTTGACATCGCGCGGCTTGCACAGGTAAGATAATTGTTTCACCGTTACATAGAGTCGTATCAAGCCTTTGTCAACTTGAAATATACAGTTTGTAAGTCAGTAAATACTTAATGATAATTTTTCAAGTACTGCATGTTTTTATCAAATACATTTACATCATTCTCCATTTGCACCTGCGAGATCGAAATACAATTTAAAGAACTCCGCAGGCCATTCCTATTTTGAGTATGTAATGAGTATAAACAAATATTCTTACCAAAGGCATTATTTAGACCTTCGTCATTGTTTTATGGCAGTATTTTTCGACCCCAGTAGATCAGTTACCTAAATTTCTTTTCAACTAGCTAGGACGTGTTTAATCAAGCCAAAACAAGCACAGCGCTACATTGTCATATCACATTTTGAGAATTTCAAGATTCACCAGCACAAACTCTGATTGACATTTTTATTTTTTAATGATATTATGATGTGAAAAGAATTTTTTCAGTTTCGTGTTTCGCTGGTGAGATCGACGTGTATAGATGAGTTCACTTGATTTATCGTTTGCAATAAATTTATAACTATGATGGTTTAACTATAAAACATTTCGAGTACGTACTGTATGTACGAAACGACTCAAACATCTTTCAGTCTCACGGACAAGTACGATAAGAGGAAACGTTTGTTAGTTATGAGTCGATAGAACGGCAGCTTTGAATTCAATGTTTCTCCAGCTCTATTTTTAAAACTAAACAACAAAGACACGCGCCCAGATGGTCATGAACCACTTTAACCTTCAGTATGAGTTAGTATGAACGAAATCTTTTAGTTGTGAAATAAATTGTTACGCGTACTTTATTTGCAACATCTGCGTCAAGTTTACGCATCTCATTAATCAAAATATGTCAGCCACATTATAACAAACTATTCCAAGCTTCATTAGGACTTAACACTAGCAATACTCTAAATTAACGTATTTGGCGTTCTAAGCCCACTAGGTGCACTAAGTTCTAAGTCCAAGTTATCATAAAACACAAATGAAAGTGAATGTAATCTTAACTGTAACGAGATCTCTTAGCTAATTCCATATCAATATCCCTTGTTGGTGCTTTTCTTTCAAGCATTTTGAGTGAGAACTGTGACGTCTTTGTTAAATGTTTCAAAACCAATATTTTAAAGCTGTTTCCAAATTTTTAGGTATGATAGCAATTAAAATGGATATTTGAAGAGTTCCGGAGAGAAAGTTTAGAATATTGAGAGAACAATCAGCTTCATTTTTGTGGATTTTTATGCCCTCCGTGTTGGTGTACCAAACCTACAATACACCAATATGATGCAGCATCCGGTTGCTTGAAATTTTATTATTATTTTCTTTTCTCAATAACTTCCTTACAATATGTACTACAGAGGTCTGGGTAAATTGTCTTTTTTTGTCATACCTACTCTTTTTGATGAAAAGTTTCAGATTTTATCCTTTGTCAGTGTAGGCCATACAAGGAAACAGATTTTTGTCATTTGATCGTGTTAGTTTACCAAAATAGTCCACAAATAATCTCAGCTCCATAATATAAAGCAGTTACCCGAACTATTTTTCAACTTCATTTATACATTTTGCAACTATTGCTTTGCGAACAAATGAAATTTAAAAATACTTAAGCCTCAAAATAGTGCTTTTCAAGAGCTTGTGCAATATAACAACACTGGTGGTCATGTTGCGTAAAAGGTTATAAAAACTAATATTGTCACTCTATTATAGGGCATTATATAACAATGATATTGGTAATCCTGAAAGAGGAAAAAAAGAAAACAAAAATTTTTTTAACTTGAGTTTAATAAATATCAGGAAAAATTGAGACAAACCTACTCGATTGTATATTCAACCTTTTGTCAATGTTTGTGTTGCGAGTGCAGTGATTGTTATGTTTTTAACATACGGTCTTAATGACCGGCGTATTATTTACATTTTAAGAAGAAATTGTGATTATCGATTTCGACAGAATTGGTATAGTCACGGTGGCAAACAAACGGCAAAAAAGTAAGTGTTAGTTGCCTTGATGACTGCTACTGAACACACAATTACAAATCTGATGCATGTTCCTCAACCCTATAGTTTTCCTGGTTACTACATTGTCATAACAATTTCATTGTATCATTTAATACCTGCATGTAGTTATCAGTATTTTCCATTCTCTTGCTTATCAATATCAAGCCACTGTACGTCTTGACTGATTCTCAGTTTTGCGCGTCACCATATTGCAGGTTTGTCGAGCTTTGTATAATGCTTCTTCCAGCGACATGTTATGGAGAAGGCTCTATACCAAGCACTTTGTAGTGATTTCACCTGAAATTCATTTGGTTGCTGAAGATATCGGGTGGAAGAAGGCTTTCCTAGTACGTCGACTAAAGCTTCAAGCCGTCCAGACCAGGAGGAGAGTTAATATGAAACAACAAGGGGAGGACTTAAATAACACAACAAATGAAGAGAGAAAGAAGTTGACTTTAGTTGTCTAAATCGTAGTACTATTTCAGATTATGCAGTGTGAAACGAAATGAGGAAAAGAAAAGAAAAAGAAAAAAGACATACCGTTGTCACACGTCAGAGGACGAGTGAAACACTTCATGGTGTATGTAAAATATCTACAACAATAGTTACACACGCGTTGAGGTTTGTCTAATAACCATTGCAAATTTCAAGTACTTATTGAGTGTGTGGGAAGACCGTACTCTCCTTATAATATTGGAAGTAGTCTCCTTTCACAGGCTATTCGATCTTGTTAATTTGCCTGACCGTCGAATAAGAGCACTTTTTGTCTATTTGCATTGCAATGAAATCTAGCCTGTATGTGAGGCAATTTCGGGCTATCGTAGTTTTAGCGCGACATTGCCTCGCATCCACGTTGGATTACATTGTAATGCAAATGAGAAAACCTAAACATGAAAAGGGCTATTATCATTTAATCTGATCCCATTTTTAGGCAGCACTTACAGCTTTTACATGCACTTTTAGATACATGAAAATGAAGGAGGTCTTTCCGCCCAACTTCCTGGCTCTTATCTTCATTTTGGATTGAAGGAAAAATGCTTCAAGTAACGAAGCGTCTTTCATCAGTTCGCATCCAATTATTCAAAGAAGGATTAATTTCAGGCGACTTATAGTGGTAAATCTCGATAACTTGTTTTGGGTTCACGCCCGAGGGGAAATTTCACGCGAGATCCGAATTGTTTGGAGCCTTCTCTTTCCTGCTAATTGTTTTAAATTTGAGTTCTTTCATGATAGCTGCATAGGACTTTTATCTCCCCCTCCGGGAAATGATAGAGAAATATATGATCCTTTTTCATAGCATAAAAAACGTTTCAAGTTTAAAAAAAAGTAGTTTTAGCCCAGATAAACGATAGCCTCGAAGATTGCATTCAGTGTTTCATTATATCTTGCCTGGTATCTACTTGAAGACTAGCCTGCGAATACAGCCGCCTCTCATTCGCTTCCGCTACTGCGTGCGAAACGCGGACGAACGAGAGGCGGCTGTATTCGCAGGCTACTTGAAGACCCTTAAAAGAGCTACGTCACGATTTGCGCATCTTGAAAGGTTTAGGCCAAACTTTTCAAGTTCTTCGTTTATAATCCGTGTTAATCTTCTCTTTCCTTAACCATCCTCGTTCCTTTATGGTTTATTATTATCTCATTGGTGATTTTCTAATACCCCGTCCACACCAACATGTTAAGCAAGTTTAAAAATGGTTTAACTAAACAAGGTCAAAAATTAGTTGCTCATACCGTGCACACCCCATAACTTAACCAGGTAAAAACCTGTTTGATTAAAATATGGTAGCAAGGTGGTTTGAAATTTGTCTTCTCAAAATGACTGTAAAGCGTCATCGACAAATTGGAGAACCTAAACCTCATTTAGTTAAATTAGTTTAGTTGGTGTGAATGGAGTATTAGTCAGCTACTATTTTCGGGTTTTCTTCAACATAAAGGTAATTTTGTCCGTGGCAACAAAAAACATGACTAAGCTCCTTTGAAGTTTGATTAAAATATGGTAGCAAGGTGGTTTGAAATTTGTCTTCACAAAATGACTGCAAAGCGTAATCGACAAATTGGAAAAACCTAAACCTAATTTAGTTAAACTGTAGTTTAGTTGGTGTGAATGGGGTATTAGTCAGCTACTATTTTCGGGTTTCCTCCAATATAAAGGTAATTTTGTACGTGGCCAAAAACCATGAAAAGCAGGAATGTGAACTAAATTTAAGACGGTAACCTTAGCGATCGAGTTTTTCCTGTCAAAGAACTCCCTCACATAGTGCAGAGACCCATGTTTAGTGAAATTTATTGTGACTGGTTTTCCAGTAGTAGTAGGTTTCTCTGAAGAATCACAATTTATTGACCATCGGAAATAAATTTCAGTTAATCAACAACTCTTGTTTGAGCTTTGAACTTTGTCCAGTGATCTACCTCGCACGATCTATCGCACGTGAGAACCCCAAGAACTGTCCAATCAAATGGCATCTGGCCTGTTGTCTAGCATGTGTATTGATTCCAAACATGAGGAAGTGGATTTAAGTCATTACCTGATTATCTATCGATTCGGTTCTAAATTACATTTCTATGGCTTCAATTCCATACCGCTCAGAATAATCTCAAAAACCAGGATCTTTTTTAACCAAATTCTCTTTGCGTTTTGAAATGACCTTAGTTGCGTTATCAGACAGGATAATATCCTCTTGATTCATCAAGTAACAAAACAGGCTTCGATATTTGATCCTGATATTTTGAGAATCAAAGTGTAGATTCAAAGTCTATTTTAAATTCGTTTACTATATACCCTATACCACATACATGTCCGAATGTATGAAAACATTGTTAAAGAGAAAGTAGGCGACGTAAATTTTATAGGAATTTCAGTCTTTTTCCCTCCACTCTCTTGTCTTCCGTTTCCTGCTCTTCTCCTTTTTTTTTCCATCGCTTGGAGTGATTTCAAGGCCCACGGGAGTCGTGAAATCATAGTCTATATGGGTCATTTGGTGCAAAATATTGCTACAGTTTACATACATCCAGTCGTATACATATGAAACGATACAATTTGAATATGATCGGTGTGGTACTTGGTACTACGAGGATCTAGGTTTTCGATTAACTACAAAGTTCCTCTGAGATCGATCACTAAATTGTCTTTTTGTTCTTTAATTCCTGTATTGCTTAGAGCAATAAACAAGAAAAAAAAAACCCAAATTTAATTGTACAAAAATAGATAATGAAAAAAATCGGTGCCTGATAAAAATACTTGTCAATAGCTTCAGATTTCCTGATGGCACTTGAGTTTTCCATCTACAGAGTTACAGAAGTTGGGGCCATTATGAACTACGTAATATACAGAGCTAAGTAGAAATGCGGCGTGACAGTTTTGCTGGATAACTTTCATTTGAATGGTTATACGCGAAGGTTTCGTTTCAAAGACCTAAAAGTTAAAACATCCTTGCACAACGTAATAAACAGTTTCACTTCAAAGTTCATCTTAATAGCTTCCACTTGAATGTCGCTCTCATAGAAAGAGGTTTGATTCATAGATCTACAGTCCTCTAAATCATGTTGTTCTAATCCAGTTCAATTCTTAGGAAGGGATCATAAAGTACATTACAACAGTCACTGTGATAACTACTATTGTGAAAAACCAGAAGAAAATTTTGTCGATGATTTGGGCAGCTGCCTGCCATTTCTTTTTCTTTTCTTCTTCACTTTGATCAACTGTCAAAGAGTTCGCAACTGCATCGAGCTTGGCGATAACTTGATCCATTTTACGCTCCATTTGCGCGGGAAACACGAATTCTTGGGGAGCACCATTCGGCGAGCGGCTTTGCGGACTTGAATTTCCGCTTTCTGATGTTTTACGTCGCTGTACGGGAAAGTACGTTGGCCAGCGGTCTGCGACCAAAGTCACCGGAGTATATTTTCGTTTTGGTGGATCTTTTGGGGTTTGTTCCGATTCAGGATTTTCCCTAAGGATTTTAGCAAGAACTTTGAAGACGAAGAATTCGAAGGTTGTAGACATCTTTACTGACGTGTCACGATGATAAATCCACAAAACCAGGCATGTGACAACCAGTGAACAACCTAGCAAAGCCATTATGGCGGTGGAATATTTAGTCAACAGCGGCGTGACTTCTGAAGTGGGTGGTATGTTTTCTGTGAATATGAGTGTGTATACAGTCAAGCCCAGGAGAATCGTTATGATCAGCGAGATTCTCTCACCGGACTCGGGAGGCAAGAAGAACGCAAACACCGTCAAAATCGCGAGCGCAACGCAGGGGAAGATCAAATTGTTAAGGTAAAAGAGCACCCTTCTGCGCAGAAGTATTGAGTAAGTGATGTCTATAAACGGATCTGGACAGCAACTGTACTTAACCACATTACGCACGGCCTCGGCTTTCACCAGATCCCATTCACCACTGACAATGTAGCCCGATAGATCCACTTCTTCTCGGGCGAGCTTTAGGTTTAAAGAACCGCTGGTGTACGTCCATGAGCCGAACACCATGGTGCAGCGCTGCTCGTCGAAAGGAAAGTACGTGATGTCGATTTTGCAGACGGTTTTTACTTCGGTCGGGGCATACCATCGACACGAGCCATTGTAGTTTATAACAACTTTTGTGTTGAACTTGTACATTTCACCACTGTCGCTCTGAATGCTGGACGGTAACGGAAAGACAGTTAATAAAAATATTAGAAAACAACATATCAAATGGTTACATGTCTATCAAAACATCAAATGTCATTGCATGTCTGTAACACCGTCGTCTGCACGCAGTGCGAGCCTATAACGTCTTCTCTTCAAGAGAAGACGATAATCGTCTCATGTATGGTTATAAAATCTTGGGTGTCGTTAAAATAAAGAGTTCTCGTCGACAACAACAATTTACAGCTGTTTTTGTAAAGAGGAGCAGACCTAATAGTCAATGAAGAGCTAGAAAATGAGGTGGGGAAAGAAGTCCCCAGCAAAGCCAGACAGTTATCTTTACAACTTGACATTCGACGCTTGCCGGGCATCATCTTCATAACTAATTATCAATCTGCCAAAGGTTTTCCCCTTAAGATTCAGTTCAAATTCTTACTGAATAAGGTACGAGTCCCAGAGTTGCAAAGCGGATAAAAATAGTTTATTACTGGCTATGGAGCTAAATATAACCGAATAACAAATAACTAGCATGAGCTCCCTCTGTCATCCTCCTATACTGGATGTCGGATGAAACATTTTTACCTGTTGTAAAGAACAATGTCGGGTTTCCAAACAAGTTTCGGGTCGATGTTGATAAATTTTACACCGCCATACTTAGTTGGGTTCCATCTTAAGAAGGGGTTTTCCCAGGACTGAAACAAAAACAGAAGAGTCAACTGGTAATTTGCCACTTTAGAAATGAGAAGAAGCCTGAGGCAACTCGCTAATTTAGTTAGTTAGTTAGAAGTCTTTATTAAGAAATCAGTCACAACATACGTGTGGCTTTACAATCAATAACAAACTAAGCTAAACTAGAAAAAACCTATCA
>Ga0126338_10000146_pt1 | contig 28721 bp, 5 predicted proteins | sample OrbCmetagenome_2_FD_92529 | JGI IMG/M metagenome (GOLD analysis project Ga0126338, IMG submission 92529) | Coral microbial communities from Petempiche,Puerto Morelos, Mexico - Orbicella C C metagenome | ecosystem: Host-associated > Invertebrates > Cnidaria > Coral | place: Petempiche,Puerto... | reverse complement strand
TGGAAAGGAAGAAGTCGAACGTCTGCAGCAAGAGATAAGTCGATTTCAACGCGAAAACTTTCAACTGCACAAAAAGACAACTGAACTGGAGTCAAAGCTTCGAAAAACTGTAGCAGAGAAAGAGCGAGCTCGAGACGAAGCAAGTACATGTAAAGATGATCTCTTTGTACTGAAAAACCAACTGGATGAGTCTCAAGAAGCCAAAGAGGATCTTGAACATCAGCTCGAGGAGTACAAGCAAACCGCCCTGAACTACAAAAATAGTTTCGTGTCATTTCAGAGACAGGTAACCGAGCTGACTGGCCAGTGTGACGTGTTCAAGGAGACTCTCGACGCAAGAGAAGGATCGATTGGGCAATTAAGAGAAGCCAAGCGAATATTCGAAGACGAAATGGAACGTCTTCAGAACGCCCTTAAAGAGAAGGAAAGGGAGAATGATTCGTTGATGACAAAGAGGAAGGAGCTGGACTCTAGCCTAGGCTCTGCATTAATGCAGCTAGCCGAGGCAGAGGGCTCCTTGAAGGTGACCAGAGAAACTGTTACAAGATTGGAAGGCGACTCGGATTCTCTGAGGAGTAAACTCAGTGACATGGAAAACAAGATGGTGGATCTTGAACAGAGAGAGAAGGATGCTCACCGAAATAATATAGTTTTGAAGTCGCAAATTTCAAGCCTGGAATCTGGTTACCAGGCCAGTCAAGAGGATCGTGTTGATCTGGAGCGGGAAGTCCAATCCCTTCAGGCCGAGCTGGAAGACATGAGGACATCACGCGAGGAAGATCGTGAAGAACTCGTGAATTTGAGATCCGAGGCTCAGGCAAGCAGGAATAAAGTTTACGCCCTTGAAACACAACTTCAGCGAATTGAAAAGATCAAGGATAGTTTGGAACAACAGGTGAATATATTTACATCAAAAGGCAGCGACAATAACAGTGAACTTATTCGTCTTCAACGTAAAGTGCAGGAACAAAAGCTGCTTCTGGAGTCTCACAGCAGAGACTTCGCAAACAAGGACGAAACGATTGAGATGTTCAAAGCAGAGAACAGGACTTTGAAAGCGGATGCCAGTAGTCTACAAGAGGAAAATGCCAGGATCAGGTCAAGTATAGATATTCTTCAACAACGGAAAGATGCAGCTGATAAGGAATTGTTCGATGCTTTGAAGCAAGGTTCGGAGTTTGAGCTTCGTCTTGTTGCAGCTCAGGAAGAGAACGAGGAGTTAAACAAAGAACTAGCAGAAAAGCAAGAGAAGGCTACCAATCTTCAAGAGGAATTATATCGAGCACTGAAAGACTTGGCGAGTCTAAGACACGAGCTGGAAGACACACAGTCTCGAGCAACAAAGACTAAAGATGACGTTGCTGAGTTCCAAAGGCAGCTGAATGAGAAAGAGGCCAGTTTTGAAACGTGTAGAAGCAGCAGCGAGGATAAAGACAACAAAATTGGTTCTTTGCAGTTGGAAGTGAATACATTGGATCAAGAATTGAAGTCTTTGTCAGAGGAACTGTCCAACGAGAAGGAAAAATATCAACATGCTCAAGACGAAATAAGGAACCTGCAAACAGAGTTAGACATTCGAGAAGCAAGTGTAACAGACTTTGAGGAAACCGCAGAACGTCTCAGAAATGAAAACGAGAATTTGAAGAAAGATGTGTTATCTTCCAAAGAAATCGAGGCGGACATTAGAGAAAGATATCAGGCCGTGCAACGAGAGCAGGAGAACCAACAACTTGAGCTTGCAACACTGCAGCAGAAACTCATATACGTGGAAGAGAGATACAGTAGTGTTGCTGAAGATAAAGACAAGCTGAAGGAGGAGTGCATCGCACTCAAACGAGATACCTCGGAGATGAAGATTGTGCTAGATGGCGTACAGCGAGAGAAAACTAAAATTGAAGGCGAGTTGACAGTTGTGAAGCAGCAGAGCACAGACTTACAAAGCAGGATAACTAACATTCTTCGAGAGAAAGACAAATCTACTGAGGAAGTCTCGTCAATGAACAGCTCATTGGCCACTTTGCAAGTGGATTATAAAATGATTTTGTCTCAAAAGGAAGAAAAGGACAAGGAAATAATCGATCTTAATAACAAACTGTCGAAAACCGAGCTTGAATACCGAGACTGCGACACAAGAAAGGCCTCTTTACAAGGAGAAGTCAGCGGCCTGCAGAGGAAGGTGGATGAGCTGGAGCACACGGTGGCTTATCTGGAACAGAAAGACAAGGAACTTCAAACAGAATTCATCGATTCTCACAAGAAAATAACAGCTCTCGATCAAGAGCTGATTGTAGCTAAGAACAAGATTACAAGATTGGAAGCCTTCAGTGGCGTCACAGAGGGAAAGGTAAAGGTCCTCAACGATGATCTTTTCAATGCGGAACAGAAAGTCTCACAACTGGAAATAGCCTTGAGTGCAAGTCTTGAGAAGGAGTCTCAACAACAGAAAGATCTCCTGGATGCTTTCAAGAAAGCAACTGACTTTGAGGTCGCTTACCAAACAAGTCAGTCTGTGAAGAGCCAATTGCAACAAGACATTAACACGTATAAGAATAAGTTAACGACGAGTGATCGTAAACTACAAAAAGAAATCAAGGAAAGGACTCTACTGGAAAGCCAATTACAGGAAGCAAAGCTCAAGATTGACAATCTCAAGTCTGAGTTGACAAGACATCAGAGGAAGCTAACAGAACAGCAACAGCAAAGCGACACTAAACACAGGGACAATGAAAGTAAAACAGCTGTCATCGAGACACTTCAGTCGTCAAAGAAGAATCTCGAAAACGAAGTTGAAAATCTGAGAAGGGATCTCGCAAGTGCGAAGTTTTACTCGGAGAAACTTGGACACGAAAACAAAGACTTGAAGCATCAGTTCGAAGCGAACCGAGAGCGCTTAGCAGACGTGGAGTCGGCCGCTGAAGTAAACTCACGCGAATGCGACAGATTAAACAGCGAAATACTGCAGCTCGAGACTTCATATCAGGAGTCACAGCTGATCTGCGAGATGCTTAGGCAAGAAAAAGAAGGTCTTAATTCCCAACTTCTTGAGGCTGCAACTCCAGACATGGATTTTGGACCTGCGGAGGACTCTGTAAAGAAAGAAAAAGATGAGCTGGAAAGCCAACTGTCTAAAGTCAAAAGAGAACTGGATGCCTTGAAATCTGCACACGAAGATATGGCCACCGGGAAAGCTAAGGCAGAGGAACACCTTTCTGCGATGACGAGAGAACTTAATGAGCTCCAAGCGGAAATTCAAACATTTCGTCTCGATAATACTAGAAAAACCTTTGAGCTTGAAAGTGCCAAAAAGAGGCTGAGCGAGTTAGAGGTGTCTTATGAACAGGTTAAACTGGCAAAGGAAAGGCTACAGGAAGACGCCAGTGATTCGGAAAGGAAGTTGCTTTCCCTTGAGGCAAGGTACGAATTGTGTGAAAGTCAAAAAAATGACTCGAACAGGGAAGTGTTAAATGTGGAAAAGAAGCTTGCGCTGCTTGAGTGTTCATATAACAGAATTCGTGAAAGAGAGATAGATCTGGAACGGGAAATTCTTGAATCTCACAAGAGAGTCACAGAGTTAGAATACGATCTTCAAGCAAAGAAAGAGCTTTTGGAGGAGGCACAAAATGCTGTACGAGACTTGGAAGAAAAGAATGACGACTTACAAGTGGAAATTCTTGACGCTCAGGGAAAGATCAACGAGTTGGAGGCAACTTGTGAGAGTTTGGAGGAAAAGGCAAACAGCTGGGGAGAAGAAGCAAAGGCAGCTGAACAGCGAATGAAGGACGCAGAAGAGGTTCACAAATTTGGACAACTTGAGAAATCAGAACAGCAGAATGAACTTGCGGTGCTGAGGGATAATATCTCAACTTTGGAGCGAGATCTCAACAACAGTAAGAGAGAAAAGGAGGAATTGCTTTCCCAAATGGATGATTTGAGGAACACGAGTTTCTCAGATCGTGATGATGTCAACAGCTTGAAGAAACAACTAAAGGAGCTAGAAAGGAAGGTTTCTGAAGCAAGCCGAGAAGCTGAAGATAAAGCGGCCGCTTTAGACAACATTCAGAGACAAAAGTCACTTCTCACGGATGAGGTGGACACTATCAAGAGGGAACTGTTTGAGAAGGAGAGATCTCACGAGGACATTACAAGAGAAAAAGACACAATCGGCCATGAACTGGAGATGCTCAGAGATGAATTGGAAGAAAACAAGAGAAAGTTAAAATCAAGTGAAGAAGAGAAGGAAAAGATGCGAAATGAAATGATATCGACGCATAATCTTGTCTGCACATTGCAAGATAACAATGAAACAAATGAAGTTCAAAATGGAATGCTAGAACAGGAGCTTGAATACTTGAAAAAGAAAGTTTCTGGTACAGAAATGGAGTTACAAACGTACAAGAAAAAAAGCGATATTCTGAAACAAGATCTTCGTAGTTTCCAAGATGGTAGTTTCTCAAGTAGACCGGACCGAGAATCCGCCCAAGAGGAGGTCAGGCTTCTAAGGAGTGAACTTCAAACCAATACTGAAAAATACCGAGAGCTTGAAAGGTTCTGTAAAGAAAGCGAAGACGAGAAAATGAGGCTTCAGAAAGAGCTGTTGGACACACATAAGAAGGCTTCCGAAATGGTCATAGCGCACCAGTATTGTCACCAAGAGAAAAACGCATTGCAAGACGAGATCGCTTCTTTGAAACAAAGACTGAGGGACCTGGAGGATAGGCAGGATGACACCAAGGACAAAGCAGATGATCTTCAGGACGACATCTTAGATTTGCATAGAAAACTGAGCAGAGCAGAAACCATGTACGAACAATCTCAAGAAGACAACAACAGACTGAACTCAGAGCTGGAAGAAGCACAGAAGAAAATTCGCGCTCTTGAAGATGAACTCTTCGGCATGCGTCGTGAAATGACCCAACTTAAAAGTAACAATGACGAGAACATTCGACCGCAGAGATTACTGGACGACAAAACCAAGGAAGTAAATTACTTACAAGAGCAGTTGGATGACCGCGGCAATAACTCTACGTTGGAGAAGAATCGTCTGCGAGATGAACTGGAGGAAGCCCTGGAGAGGCTGCATAAAAGCGAAGCTGAATTATCAGCTAAAACCTTCGAGCACGACCGCGCTGATGACGAACATCAACGAATAGTGTTCGAGAAAGAGACTCTGATTAGTGAACTTAACGGTCAAATTACCTCTCTTAACTTTGAAGTTTCCACTCTGAAAAGAGAACTAGTATACAGCAGGGATGACAAAGACAGTTGGGCCGAAGAACGAAAGAATTACAGAGAAGAAGTTTTCAACTTAGGAAAAGATAAATCACGGGCTGAAGAAGAGCTTCGCCTTCTCAAAGATGATTATGAAAATACCAACGAAAGGTTAGCACTTGTGAAAAAGGAGAAAGATTACTACGAAGAAGAGAACGGAAGAATCAAGGAAGAACTGAGAGCGGCAAATCTCGAGATTGAGCGTTTGAAGCGAGAAATGTCCATGAGCAAATATGAATACGATTCGTTTGAGAGTGAAAAGAGCAGCCTCAAGGAGGAGATTACCGCGGTAAAATCAAGCAAGTCAGAACTTCAAGAGGACCTATGGCGCGTTAAATTGGAGTTAGAGAAACTACAACGAGACGCCGGACTAAGAGGGCGAGAGCGCGAGTCGTGGGAAAGGGAGAGAGTGAACTTACAAGACGAAATCCAGACTTTCAGAAGTGAAAAACGCAACCTTGCCGAAGAGAACCGTGAACTTACTCGAGAAAATGAAAGGCTCAAGGCTGAAGTAGCGTTAAAAGATGAAGTCACCGATGATGCAGGGAAGGCAAGGAGGGAAAAAGAAGAGATTTACTACGAATACACAGTGATAAAGGAGAAGTACACCAGGATTGAAGAGGAACATAGGATCATCGTGATCGAGAAACAAAAATTGGTTCAGGAGAAACAGAATCTGGAGTTTGACCTCGATGATTGTAGAAGCAAGCTACGAAGGATCGAGGACTCCAACAAACTCTCTGAGGACGAGAAGCGGCGGTTAGAGTATGAATTAAGGACAGCGAAGGAACGAATCTTGATTGTCGAGCGCGAGTTCGATTCCAGAGCTATAGAAAAAGAGCAGATCTCTCAGGAAATAAGCAGCACCAGAATTGAACTCAGGAAAGTCGAAACCGATCTGCAAAATGCTTTGAGGAAGCTGAACGATGCGAACAATGACGTCACGGCGAAGCAGACTCGTCTCGAGAGACTGGAGCGAGAACTTGAAGATCAGAGACGGGAGTGTAGGTCACAGGACCTGGATCGAGAACGCAAGGCTAGTCAGATTAGTAAATTGCAGAATACGATTGAAGAACTGAAAAGCGAGATCCAGAGTTTACAAGATGATCTGATACTCAGTCACAGAGCGTATGAGCAGTGTAAGAAGCAACTGGAAGAAGCAGAACTGTCAGATCGCTCGGACGACAAAACAGAGACGTCGACACTTCGTGTAGACGTCACGGAAAGACCTCAGCAAGTAACAACACTGGACATCGATGTCAAACCGCAAGTAACTACACTGGATATCAATGTGAGACCACATACGACATTTGACTACAGTTTTACACCACAGACTACGTCAACAGTATTTGACTTACCGTCACAGAAGCAACAAACGACCGACTACAGCTTCACCCAGCAGAGTAATTCAACAGAGTATGACCTTCGTGTAAGACAACGTGAAACATCCGACTACGGCTACACCCCACAGACTACTGCAAGTGAATTCGAAGTAACTCCTCAAACAACCACACTGGATATTGATGTACCGGACCGTCACGAAACGACAGAATTGGAAATTAATATCGAAAGAGAAACCCAGCGCCCTCCCGTCGCGTCATGGAGAACCAGAAATACGTCATCTTTCCAGGTGTATAGAGACCGGAAGTATAGTCCAGTGCAGTTTGCTCTTGAGGAAGAGGAAGATGGAGAATACGAGATAGCGCAGATTGAAAGTAGAAGCACGAGAAGAAGATGGAAGTATTAAGATTCTCTTGGCAATGAATAACAGTGATCTAACTTCCATTTAGAATGCCACTAATAGTTACATGTAATGAAGCTATTTGCACTGTGTGTGTTTGCAATGACTTATGGCTGAAAAGACTGCGAAGACCCTTGTCATTGTAAGCAAAACATTCCTTAGCCTGCTTTATACAAGACGTGAAATTTCTTTTAGCAGCTTTAAGCGCTTTTCGCTTCCAAAGCCTCGAGGGATAAGCAATATACTGCTTCCAAGTAGCTTCATCACATTTGTGTTTGCAAATATCCCGCTTGCACGGTAATAGGGTATGGGTTAAGTGACTTGGAACAAACCGTTTACGAGGAGATTTTTTTAAACTTTAGTAGAAGTTTTTCACATTATCTTAATAAATTGCGAAAGCGTGACTGCTTTTTTAGAGCAAATATTATAATTATATGTTAGGGAATTATTTTAATTGTATTGATTCAAAAATACGAGTAATATAGATGGAGTGAAACTATATTTATCAATTTGGTACGGGTATGTTGTAATTATTTAACAAGACACAGCCTTCTGTGTCTAACCTCTTCCAGTGAAGTTCTCATTTTCCACAGTAGTCCTGTTTGGACAAATTCATCTATATATTAAATATAGTTGAAAAGAGCATATTTTCTATGGGAAAATCTTCAATTCGGTGCAGAAATTATCTTATAATAGGCATTGACTTATAATTGAGCAAACACTTCTGTCAAGAGGCCACATGAGCTGTAAGCTTTGAATTTACGTTATGAGTTTTTTAGTGGTATTCTAACTCGCTTATAGCGATTTTCATGCTAGACTGCATTATAGATTACATTTTTGTTACTTGTATATTGATAATGTGTCCATATCTTACACAAGGGAATGATATGCGACAGAACAGTCTTTGTTCAAAGCGTTAGTGATGCATGTAGCATCTCATAGAAATTTTGTTGTAATGCCATCGAAATTTTTACAACATTTTTCATCACTTAAGACTCTTCGCAAGAAAATTTAACCGTCCGTGATGTATGTGTTATAGTATATAAATCATTTTAAAAATTATTGGCTCTTCTTTAAAAAAGCGTGGTAATAAATGGACTTCTTTACCAACAGATTTAAGGCGCTTTTTTTTATCTGATCCCAAACAACCTCACAACCTTTTTCGCCTCTTCTCCATTCCTGACTTTTCGAGAACCGCGGTGGTTTAGCGGTTAATGTGTCGATCACTTCTCACTTTTTCAAGCCTGGCTTGTCTCACTTTGTTCTTGAACAAAAACGGAGGTTACTGCCACTTTCATACGACAACCTTACAAATTCCTGTGTGGGTGTGGCATTGGCCTCATGGTTAGCGCGCTGGGCTGCGGATCGAGCAGTCCTGTTCTGAGCCCTAGTCAGAGTCACTATGTTGTGTCGTTGGGAAACACACTTTACTCTCACAGTGCCTCTCTCCACCCAGGTGTAAAAATGGGTACCGGCCAACTTAATGCTGGGGGTAACCCTGCGGTGGACTAGCAACCCATCCAGGGGGGAGTAGAAATGCTCCTGGTCGACTCAAACTTCGGTAACCAGGATAAGATCGGGTGGTATGATACGGGTCACCTTGCCCGGCGTAGACTTGCCCCTTTTTTCCAAACTTCTGAGGGTTACTGAACCTGGCGATGGATTAACAGCCATCCGGGGGATTAATAATACTTTTTGTCCCTTTATGATACAGATAAGAACCACGGTCGCCATCGAATTCTCCTTACTCCTTTATACTTCTTTTCAAGAATTTACTGTTTCATCAAGCGATCAAGTTCTAGTGACACGGAAAGTATTCTTTGTCTTCCTCAGTTTCGGGTTCACTACATACGTCTGTTTACAACTGAGACGAACATACTGATAACGGCGTTTTTTTAACTTTTTCGCTTGGTGGATAAAATTAAACTAAAACCACCAAGCTTTATAGCTCCACTCACAGAAGCGAAGAGGATGAGTGAGAGAGTGAGTTGCCCGTAAACGAGAGGAAGTGCATCCCTGCCCCTTGCAAATGGGAAAAAAACCGACCGGAGTAACAATTAACCATGCGCGCTTCCAAAGAACGCGAACCACACATCGTTTCATATCGAGCAGACAAGAGGCAAAGACTTGCAGCGACAAGTCTTTTCGAGTGAAGTATCAATTTTGATCAGACATCTTGTCACAGTGAACAGCAATTCTCCTAGCGACTTTCTCCAACAATTCTGACAAATATTTATTTTGAACTGGGGCAAGTCGAAGGGAAAAATATATATTAAAAATGTGAACTATAAACTAGTTACACATTTTCATGTAGTTGTTCCTTATTAATGAAGCGCTTTTTAGCAAGTATCGCTAACATAAAGTGACATGGAAATGCATTTCCTTTCAACCGTCCGTTTGCTGTTGTTGTTTTATCAGCTGGTTTTTTTCCCCTAAATGAACCTGAAATGAATTTATAATTTAACCTCAATGAAATATATCGGGAGAAAAATGACAGAGAAAAAACTATGGATCATTGGGTTTGGTAAACAGGGAGGACCTTTTTCGCTAAGTTCATCCTATTTATGTATTAACCTTGAACTCTTTATTTATTTTGTATTTCCCCTAACTTCTGTAGATCTGCAAAACATCTTAATTTGGAATGTGTACCTCTAAATCAATTTTAAAACATATATAAACCATAAACTAATAAACATAGCTTCATAATTATGTCACACAGGTGTGATTCTGTCCTTGCGAGGTTTTATGCAGATCGATTTACGCAAAGAAAAAATATTTGTCAAGATACCTCCCGTACAGCAAACCTTGAGCAAAATTAAACTTGTCGACATCACGAAAACACCTTTTGTTGCGCGATAAAATTGAATGCTGACTATTAAAAAAGGCATTTTGTTTAGAACAATGCTTCGAAGGACCGTAGGCTCAGAATAGATAGCAATGAGAAATGAACGCAAAATGATTGTTTTAAAATGCAACTAACGTGTTATAAGTGCTTCGCCGCGTTTAGTTTATGTTAATATCTTATTCTGAGAGCGACAAGAGCTGGCCTCTTAAAAATGCCAAAACAAACAGGCACGATACATTTAAATTTCAGAAGGCGGATTCAATTACCTTATATTTGTTTAAAATCCTAGTCAACTGCAATTAAAGAAATAAAATAAAACGAGAATAGGAGAACCTATTGAAAAAGTACGCAAATGTGACCATAATAAAATATCACGACCGTTGTGTTTTGTGTAATATTGTTCCAGTTTGAAGCCTCTTTTCCTGTGTGAAGTGTTTAAATGAAAACAGTTCCGCAAAGTCCTTCTACGTTTTCACTTTGCGCAGAAATTATTAGGTCAATATTACAGGTATGATGTACAAAAGCAATATCAAAACTGACAGAGAAAATTATAGAATACCTCGCTGCGATTTTCGGGCTTTCGGTAATCAATACAAGGAATATTGATTTTATAAAACGAAATTAGCTCAGTTCGTTTTTGTAAACCAAATGACAAACGCAGATCCGAATATCCAGCTATCATTAGTTAAAACCAGCCAATCACATGCCGCGAGAGAAAGTCGGCTTCCATAGTTACCGAATCTGACATGAACACCTGTCGTAAACTTGAGAACTGGCGAATCACAAAGGGAGTAATGAAGACGGAAAATAACAACAACTGGCTTTTTTGCATAATAAACATCAGTCGCTCTTTCGCAGGTTAAATGGTCTTTTACAGCAAGCGACCAAACGATATGTTTATTAAGTTACGGTTTTGTCAACCCGGGAACGCAAGTGAAAACTACTTTTGAGGGACGTCGAGATTTCCCATGGATAAAATATGGATGGAAAACTCGCCTTGTATCAACAGTGGTAAAAGACTGTCTGTATATTTCTCCGGGTAATAATTATAGTATCAGACTATTGCGGTGTGTAGTTTTCATCACGCATAAAAATATCTTTTTATTACGTTGATTGCACAGCCGGGAGAGGATTGCGAAAGCCGAATTGTAAGCAAGGTCGAAATGGTAGTACAAGCCTTGGTGGAAAAGACAAAAGTCATAAAGGAAAGTGCATGATTTTGCGATGATCAATCTAACAACCGATTGAATGGATTGTATTTTCGCCTCCGTGAAGTCGTGTTGGACCGCTTGACACAACAAAAAGGCGACATCAGCGATACTCGAATTTCCATGCCCAATTGAACATGGCGAATTATACACGAGATAAAGAACATATCCACAAACAACTTGCACTAGCGAAAGAGACTCTCGTCAAATTAAGGGCGCTTACTGATTCGACTAATACGGAAAGTTTCAACGGACAGAATGGCGATTTCTCGGCATTGAACGGCGCCCATGTATGGGAGAACTATGGCGATGACAAGCACGACAGCGACGAGGGAGGGAGTTCTGGATTGGGGATTGACTCGCCGAGTTTCGACCATCGTGCGCATGAAACTACATATTTTGTAAATGATAAATCGGCGGCCGCGCGTGATAGCCTAGCTAAAGCGCTGGGCTTGCAGGTGTCGAAATTAGAGGATGATTTGAAAGCGTCCCTGTTGGAGTACTTTGAACAAATGGAAACTCAGAAGGAGGAATTAATCTCCAGCTTCGAAACAATGCATGCACAGCTCCTGAAACATCAAGAAATTTGTCAGCAACATCGCAAGGAAGAGGCGGAAAGAGAGGCTTCCATGGAACGACTGAAAGCTGCTAAACAAACATTAGAAACGGATGTTGAAACATTGAAACGAGAAAATCTACAACTGAAGTCAGCAAGTCGTACACTTGAAAATGGAATACGTGGTTATAGAATTTCCCCAGGTTACGTTGAACCCGACGAGCTGAGCGAAACGCTGATGAAGGAGAACTCACGTCTGAGAGAAAAGCTTCGCAAATTCGAGACAACTGAGTACGCTAGATTGGAAAGAAAAGTTGCTCTACAGGAAAAGCTTTGCGAGTCTTACAACAAAGACATGGCATCTAAAGACAAATTGCTGAAGCGTTTCCAAGCTGAAAACCGAGGTTTGCACGAAGACGTTAAAAATCTGCAAGACGAAGTGTTGAGAGTGAATGCAAATCGACTGAATGCGGAGCAAGATAAAACAAGACTTCAACAAGAACTGCAGTTTAGCGAAGAGCAAATAAACACGCTGAGAGAAAAGTTGAGTAGTTCCAAAAAGGAAGGTAGATATTTACAAAGGTGTATTAGCGATGCAAATTCCAAAGCAAATATTTCTGGCGACAGTTTGTCCGAATTGGAGAAAGAAATTTTGGCCTTGCGTGAGAAATGCGAAAGTTACAGAGATAAACTGAATGACAAAGAACGGTTTCTGGCGTCTGTTACTAAAGAGAACCAAGGTTTAATCAAAACAGTGGAAGCCATGAAAAGGGAGCTTGCTGCCGTGAGGGGCGAGGAGCGTTCACTAAAGGTTGAGAACGAAAGGTTACAGAAAGAAAATGCTGACAGGGAGATTGATCGGTTGAGTTCAGAAACGACGAGTGAAGCTCGCAGCGGCAAGATTTCCAAAATGAAACTACAACTGCACGAGTTACAGGGCAAGGTCGATGAACTGGAGAGACAGCGTAAACAATATGATGACAGAGAAACCGAGTTGAACCAGGAAGTGCTTGCGAACCTCGAGAAATACACGAGAATCGAGCAACGATTGTACCTCGCCAAGAAAGAACTCGCTCAAGCTCGAGGGTTTTACGACACCAGCGAAGAGAACAAGAGAGATCTGCTAGCAGCAGTTGAGGATTCAAGAGCAAGAATTGCGTCATTAGAGAGAAAATTACAAGCCAAGCAAATGGAAGCTGAAGATGAGCATCAAATGAATGATGTTATGAAAAATAACCAAGATTTAAACGAAGAAAATGCGAGACTGAGGGCCGATTTCCAAACCTGCAAAACCGAGATTGAGGAATTGGAGGAGGCTCTTCAAAGTGCCCGCGAGCAAAATTCTTTGCAAAGAATGAGGTTGGATGCTCATGAAACTCTCATGAAAAGAAAGGATGAAAGAATTAAAGAACTACAAACGGAGCTGCTAGAGATTCACGATCAAATGAATACTTTGACCGATGAAATTCTCAAGAAAAATAGAGAGATAGAGGGTTTACGAATGGCAAAGATGTTACTCGACCAAGAACTTGACTTGTTAAAATCTGGGAAGCTGTCCGCAAGATCACTTAATAGAGAAGGTGTTACAAAGGATGGGTTTTCATCACATCACACAGCAGACCCTGCTAGCCCAGACAGTGGGTTCTCTGACATGGAACGAGAAAAGGATATTGACAGACTTAGAAGAGAAATTTTCTCGCAGGGCAAATTTCACCCTAGACAGTCTGTGTTGCACGAGGAAGGTTTACTGTCGAACGAAGAAGATAAAACTAACGTTGATCTTGTCCTCCAAACTCGCAGACTTAAGGAAACGGAGAAAAAGTTAGCAGATGTCATTGCTCAGAACGAAGACCTTAAAGATCGGGAACAAGAAGCCAGGGGTTTACAACTGCAAATGGACACGGAGCTACGTAAAGTGATTGAAGAAAACAAAGAGTTAAGAGAGAGGGAAATGATGCTCGCACAGACCTTGGAAGAACAGCAAAATATTCCATCACAGGATAAAATCACAGAATTCATTGCACCTCAGCCAGAGAAAGAGATTTTGCGTTTTGATGATGAGCCGGTAGAAACAGCTATTTTGCAACCCATTCTGGAAGCTAGTCCAGAAAACAGTTTAGTATCATTGGAAAACGAACCGCAAGAGAGTCTCATCGATTTGAACGATGAGCTGGATGGTTCCACTACACAACCTCTTCGCGAGAAGGTTCATCGGATTGAGAACAGAACTCAAGAACTGGAAGGAAAACTTCACGATTATGAGGCGAGTTTGGCTAAGATGGCCGCAGAGAAAGAACAGCTGTTATCAGAGCTAGAACAAGCTCAAGAAAACCTCCAAGACATGGAAAACGAGTGCAAAATAGCTCAGGAAAACAAAGAGGAGCTTCAACAAATAATGCAAGAAGAATTGTCTGCAAAGGATGAAGAGGTTGCTAAGCTACAGAAAGAGCTGTCGGTGTTATGCGAGGAAAAAGAAGGTCTTAAAACGTTTGTAAACAGCTCCAAGGAGGAAAGTTCTCAGGCTGAAGAGCAGTTGCTTAGAACTCAGAATTTAATTCTGGATTATGAAAGACAACAGGAACTTTCACGCAACAAAGAAAAATCTTTACAAGAGCTTTTGAGTCAATCTGAAGAAGCCAATGCAAATTTGCAAGTTCAGTTAGGTAAGGTAGAACAGCAATGTCGCAACGCGGAACAAGAAGCCAATAAATTGCAGCAACAGATACTACATGTGCAACAAGGTTCTGCAGAACTGGACCGCGAGGTCCAAGAACTCAGAGAAAAAGTTGCACAGGAACAAGAAAAACAGAAAGAAACTTGCGAGCGTTTGGAAAAAAGTTCATACGCCGAAGAGCAGTTGTTAACAGCTCAAGATATCATTCGAAACTTAGAACGACAGCAAGAATTTTCTAGCGATACAGAGAAATCTTTACAAGAACATCTGAACCAATCAGAACAGAACAATGCTAATTTGCAGGTTCGGCTGGGTGAAACAGAGCGAGAGTATCGCAATATCCAAAAAGAAGCGAAAGCATTACAGCAAGAAATACTTCTTGTCCAACAAGGGTCTGCAGGAATGGAACACGAAGTCAAAGATTTAAGGAAAAAAATTGCCCAGGAAGAGGAAAAACTGGAGAAAGCATCTGAAAATTTGAAAGATCTGCAGACAGAAAATGAAGAATTGCGACAACAACTAACGGATGCGAACAATACTTTAGAGAATTCATTGCAAGAGAACAAACGCACGGTTTTTGAGCTGCAAGAAGAAATCCGAGAGAAAGACAATCACGTCGAACAGCTTCAAGAAGAGTTGACTCTCGCTGAACAACGCCACGCTGAAATTAAGTCCCTATCGAGTAATAACCAAAGTGAGATTTCAGATCTTCAGGCTGAACTTATAGAGACCAAGGAACGATTTTACACAGTATCGCAAGAAAAGACAAGATTGGCGCACAGTCATAGAGATCTAGAGCAAACTGTTGCTGAAAAGGAGGAGAAGATCTTGGCTTTGGAATTAGAGAATAGTGAAGGCAAAAGGATCATTTCTGGGCAAGAAAAGAAAGTGGAAGAGCTGGTTGACAAGCTTGAAGATTACGAAAATGAGAACAGTAGATTACACAAAGAAAATGAACAATTCAGGGTGCGCTTGGATGACACATTAAAGACCCAACAAGAAATGGAGAAGTTACTGGTTGAATCTCAAGATGAAGCAAAAGCTCTTGAACAACAATTATCAGCAGCTCATGAAAGCATAACAGATTTGGAGACAGCGTTTGAGAGAGGCGAAGATAAAAATTCCCAAATGGAAGAAAACTTGCGCGAGGCCAAAGAAAGAATTACAAAGCTTGAAACACAACTAGAGGAGTCTCAAAAAGAGTGCCGCGCATTAGAGAAAGATTGCCACGAAACAGAAAAGGAGTTTGAAAACGCTCAAACATCTTTGAATTCCTGTCAGGAGAAGATTGCCAGTTTAGAGAAGAAACTGAAAGCTGCGGAAGAAAATATTTCAGACTTAGAAATGGCAAGAGACAACGGACTATCAAACGAGCAACTGCTGCAACAAAGGTTTGCAAATGCGCGCGAGAAAATTGACAAAACGGAGACAGAGAACATTGATTTGAAAGAAAAGCTTACGAAGATGGAAAGGAAGTTGGGAGATTTACTTTCCAAACAAGAAGCGCTTGAAGACAAGAGAGAAGAGCTGGAGAAGATTAGCAGCGACATTCGCCATGAATTGGAGTACGAACGAGAAAGACGACTGGCTCTCAAGCAAAAAGTTGAAGCTAAAGACAGGGAAAATGATGTTATTCAAAGAAAAGTTCAGCTACTGGAGAAAAATAAAGCAGAGAACGAAGATATTCAACACAAAGATATGGAGGAAAAAACAAAGCTGAGAGACGAATTATCACGCACTAAGAAGACATTGTCCGAGTTGGAAACAACTAGGGAGACTCAAGAAGAAAATATAACCGAGATGGAAGATTTATTGAGAGAGACGCGCGCAAAAATTGGTACACTGGAACATAAGCTGGAGGATTCAACACGAGACAACGCTGACTTACATGGTCAGCTGGAAGAACTTAACAGAAAGTTGAAATACACGAAGGAAGAGAATGTAGAGCTAGAGAAAAGATTGCAAAAGCAAAAAGAGATCAGTGATGAATTCCGGAATAATCTAGCGGAGCGAGAAGAGACCGCCTTGAATTCGAATTACAACCGCGACGCCGCTGAAAGAGCCTTGCAGTCTGTGAAGAAGGAGCTTGCCAGGAAAGATGCTAAGTTGAAAATGCAGAAAGAACAGATAGACGACATGGAAGTCGAGTCTGAAAAGACTGCCAGAAAACTCAAAGAAACCGAGGCTTCTTACAAGAAAGTTTGCAACGAGAATGATAGACTCGCGAAAGAGTTGGCTGATGTCAAGGCAAAGCTGGCAAAGCTGGAGTCGTTGTACAAAGAAAAAGCGAACGTCCCTGTCGAGTCAGAAGTCACAGTCGCTAGGGTATCCGAGCTGCAAGCCAATCCCGTTCAAGCTGACAAGTTGATTCGCGACTGGTCTGACAAACTAAGTACAGCTCAAACCAAAGTCACCGACCTGGAGAATGAACTCCTCAGAGACATAAAGAAACATGAAATGAGAGTACATGGAACAAGACCTGCATCTCAAGACTGGCGGAGAAGAAGCGCTGACAGTTTAGCCGAGTATGGCAGGCTCAGCCGAGCTCGGACTCGTCATCGATCTAACCGAAGCCGAGATAGCTCTGTGGATTCACTCAGATCAACACAGTCCATGTTTGACTACATCGATGAAAGCATCGCTGTTAATGACAAAGGTGCAAAGCAAGAACCGAACAATATACTTTCCGCTGATTCTAAAGAACGTAACCCTGTGGATTCAGATAACGAAGGTTTCTCTGGAATCCCTGTGGTAAAGGTTATTCCTAGTGAGACTGTTAATGTTCCTGAAACCGACACGCAATCAGCAGCTGCAGAAGAAGAATTTTCCAAGAAACTGGACGATGCAGAAAAGGACGCCTCCGATCTTCAATCCGTTTCACCAGCCACAGATGATGCTCCTGTTTTTTGGGAACCCGAGGCTTCATCAGAGCTACACATCGACTATCAGTCGCCAGTTGTTCCTGAGGGGCCATCAGGGCCAACAACTGCCACAGAGGATCTGTTCGATGTGACAAAAGATTTACCGGTCTTATTTTTCACTGAGTCAACATCTGTCGAAGAAACTTCCACAGATATGGTGGAAGATCCATTTGATGTGAAAACAGGGGATGTTCTTGATCTACAGATCGACTATCACCCACAAATTGTCACTGAATCTCCACCAGACACAACAAGCTCAACAGACATGGCAAAGAATGTGTTTGATGTGAGAACAGATGATGCTGTGGATCAACAGAGCGCCTATCAGCAGTCAAATGATTGCCAGCAGCCATTATTGATTGAGCCACCTTCAGACGATCTGTTTCATTTCGAGTCGCTCCCATCAGATAACTCCTCACTTACAAATGTCACAGATCTCACATTTCGATCGTCATCTCCTCCTGTCTTCCCTGACCATCCACTGCTTGTCACTTTTGATCCTTTAGACGCTCGGCAACCTCACCAAAACAACAATAACGACGAAGTGCTAGACCCATTCGAAGAACTAATGAAAATGAAAGAAGCCCATCAAGATGACAACAGAGACACTGACATGTATGATATAGATGACGTCATCATTGACGTCACAGATGGCGCGATCACTGAAGCCAATAATGACGCAATCATTGATGTTATCACTGATCCCCCACACAGCGACGTAGATGATATTGATGGTGACGTCACTAACAGTCGACCAACAAGCATCTCCAGTAAATATCACGTGACAGATGGGCCAAGAGGTGACGTTGTTGATTCACTGGAACGAATCGTACCAGTCCCTTACAACCAAAGAGAAACGATGAGTAACTTGACGCATGACTGGAGCAAGGAACCAAATGCCGCACGTGGTGATCACGCGACACATAGCGCTGGTATTGACGTCAATGATCCACCAGAACAAGTAGAACCAGTCCCCAGGCCGAGAAAGATGAAAGACAAAATGAAGCCGGCTTTGTGGCCCCGGGGAAGCAAAAAAGAGAAGACTGAAAATGATGGGAAGAGGAAAGATAAACCAGATGTGCAACCTTACAGCGTTATGATTATGGTGGATGATGAAATCGTCAAACCGCCATCCGATAGAAACTTAAATCTTGCTCAGGGAGAAATGAAGAAACAGAAACAGAAAGAGGTAATTCCTGCAAGACTTGCACTCGAGGAGGAACAAGAGGTTTACAAATCACCCAGCCAAATACGAAGAGAGCTGGAACAGGCAAGCAAGGAAAGCCAGCGACAGATTCCACAAAATACTAAGACAACACAGAAAGAAGTGAAACAAAACCCTGAAAAAGAACCCAAACAAAGACATGGGAAAAAAACTAACCAAAAAGCCGAAAACGAAGGAAAACAAAAACCTGAAAAAGAACCGAAACAAAGACCTGAAAAAGAACCAAAATTAAAACCTGAAAAAGAACCAAAACTAAAACCTGGTTCCTCTGGGAACACTTCTACTCAATATCACATTGAGGGGAAAAGCCACGGAAACAGCAACACCAGCAGTGATCAGGGCCAGGAAGGGGAACAAGACGAAGCAATGGGAAAAGGACGGCTTAAAAAGTTAATTGCTGCTTTTAACAAGTGATAAGATAATTTAGGAATAGACAGAAAGCAGTCGAACCTCACATGGCAAAATCACAATATCATCTAATGTCACTCAGAGGACATTCATTCATAATACGTTTTAGTAATTCCACTTCAAGTGGAAAGTGTAGGACCTTCTTCATAGAGGCAGCTTGTCAGACAGGTTCAATGCATACTCTTGAATCACCAGAGTCAATCTACAGATTCTTCCTACTGGAAACCATTCATTTTGGCAACTACTAGTAAGGAGAGTTGATCATGTATCAAGACAATTTTACTTTTGTGATCATTGGTTCAATTCTTATAACCTGCAAGCAGTGTAAGGAGAAATTAGTAATCTCTAATTCTAAGTTGGCCATTAATGCAACAGCCTGCAGGCAGAGGTCTATGTCTGCATTGGTGGAAGGTAATATGGCAGAGTGTTTCATTCCAGAATATATCCATTCTCCTCCCAAAGAGTTTTTTGGTTTGAATGCCCCCCCTCCCTCCCCTTCCCCCAATCCCTCTGGAAATCACAATTTTGTTCACACTTTCCTTTAATGATTTTGGCTTTGACACTTCCCTCCCCTCTCATGGAAATTACTTCCAACAACCTTCCTTGGGTGGGTATGGATATTTTCTGGAACCACACAATGGCTAAAAAAATGTTTTAGCAATGGCCAGAAGCTTCAAGTTGGTCAAAACGAACAAAACTGAATCAGATAGTTCTGGACATTTTCCTTTCAGGAAGTCGAATAATGCCATTTTAAACCATTTACCCACGAGATTTTGGTTTAAATTACAACACATAATGAATGCCAATTTTTTCACTCATCTACAGTGTAGGAACAAGCCACCCGTTATTAGCCTAATGAAGTTTTAATCTTTTAAAACAATTTTTATTGCATGCCTTAAATTTGTTTGTTTGTTTGGTTGGTTTTTTTTCTCGTTTCGTTTTTAGGACAAAGAAGAAATGTAGAGTTTTTAAAACATCAAGCATTGACATAAAATTCCATGTCTTTTATTACATTCAAATTTTAAAATGTTTATATTACAGATAGCAATAGTTTGTTCAGTAGAATCTAAGTAAGTTCTTCAAATGTTCCATTCTTGGACCACATACACAAAAGAGAGATGTGAAATTCAGCCATTGGGTTTCCAAAGAGTTTCTGTTCATAGAAACAAAAATAGATAGGTTATTGACAAAGATAGGGCAAAAATCTATCTTTTAGTTTTCACGCCATTTATAACCTCAAACTGTTTCCAAAGCTGTATACAGATTAGTAAAAAAAAAACATAACAACTTAAAAAGGTATCAGATAATTGATCCAAAGGTACGCATTTGTTACAGAGGCTTTTATCATTGACTTTTTACAACTACATGTTGAGACAGTGAAGTTATATCTCTAGTTAGTAATACAGTGGAACCCCACTTCATGGCCACCCGTCAAAAAGCACCTCATTACAGACACTTTATTCAGACCTGAACAAAAGCTCAGTCAGTGACTTTTTAGATTTTTGTGGCCCATTGGTGACAGATTATGGGGTTCTACTGTATTTGAACAATACAATTGATGTCTTTACTACCTTCTGTAAGAGTGAAGTGAAGATTACTTCATAGAAAACATAATTTTGCAAACAGAAGCTGCTGTTATCAATGACTGTACTAAAATCTTTGTCTGAACAGATCATTACATAGATGTACTTATGTAGAATCCACTATTTTGTAAGACTGTTTGAGATGAACACAGAACAGTATATACTCAGTGACATGTAAATTGCTCCTAGTACTAAGTGAAATATTGCCAAAAAAAATATTAATACTTATTTTACATTTAAAGTTATCCTAAAATGCAGACAAACACCAATTTATAGTGAGAGCATAAATAAACAAGATTACTTTATATATTAAGCACGATCAATTAATATAAACACGATTATTCTGCATCTTTTTGTGTTTATTTACTAAGTCAAAGATAGTTTTATAAGAAGTTGAATGGCGTTTGTTTTTCAGAATTTGTGAGAAAATAGGAAATGAACCAAAGGCATCTACGTGTATGTAGAAATATATTCCTGACGGTACATGACTGTATATTCATAAATAAAATTAGTTGCTCTTTGAGTGGTATCAACTGAAGATTATTTTATTGCCCGTAGTAAGAGTAATAAAGACTGGTACCACAAGATGATTACTCCATGCATTAATAATAATCCATACATAAAGAATATTATTATCAAGATATTGACTCCATCAAAACTTACCTGGAACACTGACTAAGAAATAGAAAATTGTGTTTCATGTTTCTATCAAGTTTAGTATCAATCTACTAGCATTGTATCACAAATACCGTTCTCTGATTGGCTACGCTATTCACTATCTATTTATACAATAGAGCGTTTCTGTCGAGGAACTATCGGCTGATAGTTGCCCTGCGGAAATTTGATGTTCTTAAAACAAATATTTGCCCGAGAAGCGAAGCTTCGAGGGCAAATATGCTAGTTTTTAGAACATCAAATTTCCAAGGGGCAACTATCAGACCGATAGTTCCAAGACATAAACACTCTATTGTCTTTATCGTTTACCACTAAATTTTCTTCTGCGAGCCAGTTCAAAAATCATATTGAATCATTTTCAACTTTTTTAGATGCAAGCCGTGAAAGCCAAATATAAATTTGAAAGAGAAAGCAATCAGAAATCCACTGAATACAATTTGAATTGTTTATTTTCTATTAGCGCGCTTATTTACAGAAACATTTTCACGGACGAGCACTATCCATCCGGGTATTTTCCTCGGACAGGCACTATGGGCTGATAGTGTCTCTTTGCAGACGAACACTATCGCGTCACATGATTAATTAAACCAATAAGAATCGGAGAGAATTTAGTGGTGAACTATAATCTGTGATAGATACTGAGTAGTGTAGCAGTGTGCCCTTGTTAACAAAATGATGGCTGCTTCTTGGCCTTTTTTGAAGTGTATGTGAAGAAAATTTAGATGAAGTTTTGAACGACTAGTAGATTTATACTATACTATATTCGCTCTCGATTTCTATGCGTGATAGTTGATGAAATCTCGAGCTCATAGTCTTATTGCTTAATAGAAACACAGCTTTGAACACGTGCTTTCTTACAGGGTGTTTGCTCATCATTCATGTATATACAAGCAAGTACAGTGCATACTTACGCTACATAATATCAACAGATTTCTTACCAGAAGTCTTGCTTGTTCAGGGGTAAGCGTATCACCCTCTTTACATATTTGAAAATCACTTTCAAGAGTTATGATTCCTATAAATTAAATTGATCTTCATTAGATACATGCCAGGGAATGACCACACAACACTCAATGAGAAAGACTTACAATAGATATCTTGTCATCCATGCCAGATCGCTTGCAGATAGATATTGACTATTATCATTAAGCAACAAAAAAAATCAAAGTGGACATCAGTCATTTGCAAATGGAAAAGAAGATAAGGATAAACTTGGGTTGTATGTTCTTTGTACATCATGTTGTAATTTTGAATCAAGATTCAAGACAATTCTGCAGTGCAGCAAAACTCGACATTCTTTATTCGAGCGAGCGAGCCATCCCATACAACACTGATGCATATGCACACATGTAAAAGACCACTGACATGTGAACTATGACACATGCATTCTTTATGCAAGTACCTTTCTTAAGAGTTGTGTTGAGGCCTAGCTGCCTGAGCTGTGGTTCCATCGAGTGTTGAAACTGTTCTAGAGGACCTGAAAGTTAAATAGTTTTATTCAAACTTGCACATTATGCATCAGGGATATCACACTTCTGTGAGGAATAAAATGCAGAATGAGCACCTGCATCTATTGTGACATCACTTGTTGCTTCATTGCCTGATCTGGCATAGTCCAGCTCACTGTAATCTTTAAACCATCTGGAAAATATGAATGATTGACAGACTGATTGGTAAGGTCTGCATACGAGCCAAGTGGCCCATCAGGCCAGAGCTTATCCCAGTTTCTGTAGCATAAAATGACTTGGAGTATTTCTACTCCTTTTCTTTACCTGACAACATCATCTTTTGCCTGATTTGTAAACATCAATCCACATTGACCTTTTAGTTTCTAAAAAAAATTATTAAAGGTAAATCACTGTCATTCATCAACAACTGAGGTAACAACCAGTCAGTAGATAGATTGTAAGCATCACCTTTCCTTGATGCCTTACGTGTGTATCTTATTTTATATGTCTTAATAATTCTTATTTATTAGTTTTTAATTCTTAGTCAGCAGGACCCTGTTGACAACAGCACTTTGTACTGAAAGGTTATCCTGGGTAAATATTCAATTATTATCGCTATCGTTATTGTTATCATTATTACTATAATTATTATTTTGTGCTTAATCCCATGAGAGAGGGTAGTAAAGGGTATTTTCATGATTCGTGAATGGCCTAATTTTTTTCCTGTGAAATGTGAAATGGTCTGATTTTTTTCGTGAATCATGATTTAATTAGAAGCAGTGAACTGTGATTTTGCAAAATAATTCTTTGTGAAATGAGAAAAAAGTATTTAATTCCAGTTCGTCGTGAACCATGATTCTGGCTGTGTCTTCTATTATTTTGGACAGTAACTAACACTATTGTGTGACCATAACAGGACAATCATCCCTCTTCGTGTTCTTGCTTGGATTTCTTTTTGTTGCACACAGAGCAAGAGGCAGATGAATGATAAAGGCATCTAACAAAGCTGTGCTTTGGGCGTAACTTTTCAAATGTCCTAAGTTACATAAGCTCATGTCAAAAAATTCCATTTTTTTTTTCATGAAACATGAAATGCCAATTTTATTTCTCGTGAATTGTGAAAGAACCAATTCATTTTCTGTGAAACGTGATCTTGACCCCCCCTTTACCACCCTAATGAAAGAGGTGATGACAGTAACGATCATTACCTTACCTTTCCAGATTTAAAGCATCTACCACACAAGACTTCCATCAACACTAATGCCTATTTTTACCACAATTGCTACTAATCTCCAAATCTGATTCACTAATTTGCCGTTGTCGATAAGAGTCCAGACAACGCTGCTCGCATCAATGTGTTGCACAATGCCTTTTTCAGCTTGCACTATGAAAAAAAAACCACTTTCTTTGACATTGATATTGTGGTAAAAAACAAATCGAAATGTGGTTTAGCGTGGTCTGTACTCTTATCAACAACGATATGCATCATCACAGTGGTCAAAATTTGTTGTGGACTCACTCAGCTGCACCTCGTGAGTCCACAAACCACTGTGATGACGTGTATCGTTGTCATTAAGGGTACAGACCACGCTAAACCACATTCGATTTGTTAAATATTTCCTTCAATGTAATGCTAAGACATGAAGTTTACACTTACATTAGCTATCTTGTGTAGGTTCTCTCTGTATTCTGCTTCTTTTTCTCGTCCAAGTGCAATGGTCATAACTTTGTTCTTACCAAAGAAAAACCTGGAATGGAAAATAAAAAATAACCATGGATCATGATGTTAAATACATGTAGTCTTAACAGTACAGTAAACACTTAGATTAATTTCATTTATAGTCACATTGTTTGTTACATGTATTTAGAAAGTGACTTCCGTTCAACAATCTTGACTGCTTTGCTTGCATCACTAACAAATGCATGAAAAATCCCTCAGAAAAACGCATGTATGGTTTTTCATGATCATCCAATCATGAAAGCGATCAGTGTAAAATGGAGACTGCAGAGTGCATGTTTTTTACATTATCCAGTGCTTATTATAAAAGGAGCTATTCAGGCTAATTGCAGTGAAAGTGTACAATCAGGGTAACCTGAATATCACTCCAATTAGCCTGCATATCACTCGGATTAGCCTGAATATCACTCAGGTTAGCCTATATAACACTCCGGTGAGCTCTCAATGATAGAAATGGTAACATGATTCAGTTAAAAATAATTATTCTATAGTCTGCAGTCTGCATTTTACCCTCAGTCTGCATTTTACCCCGGCCTAGTCTGCAGTGTGCAGTCTGCATTTTACACTGACTGATCATGGAAGACCACCAAAGTAATCCTTATCATAGAACAGTTTAAATATAGTTGAGTTCAACGATACAGTTGCATTGATTTAGCACATAATAAACAATACTATTAGAAGCAGCAACAACAGTAATCCGGTATTTAAACATAATTTTGATTAAATTAGCCACAGGTTTGAGTCACGTAACTCATGATTCAACTATGAAGTGTTATTTGAAAAAGTTATTTTTTCTCTCATCAACTATCTCACCTACTGTGCTTCCACTCATTCCTGACTTCCTTTAATTTACTATTCCTCATGTTTTCCACCGAGAATACATAGATGAAGGCATAATTATCAACACATTCTTGGATCTATCTCACAAAAAGACATCATTGTTAATTTTCCATCAAAACCTTGATCGTGATATTGATGATACTTAAACAAAAAGACAGTTTACCTCTTTCACCAGTCCTGTTTTTAAATCTAAGCCTTTTTTCTTTGCCTTTGTCAGCGAAACTACAAAACAGAAAGCCAAGTTTAATACTTAGCGAGATTACTACGCGATCATCACGACCCGCACCAACGAATATGGGTTTTGAAACTCTTAAACAATCCTATAAACCTGAACTGAAATCAAATAAGGTTTACAGCAGCATGAACTATACTGGCTCTGAGAAATACAATGATTTTGAGTTCTCTGTTGTGGACAAGCTGTTTTCAGTTGGCCGTCATAGGAGTAATCACTTCTTTTGGTGTTAATATCACTTATAATGCCAATGATTCCACTTCAAATATGTTTTAAATATAGTTACCTGCTCTGTTTCGTTTGGATTTAGGCATTTCGAGGGGTTAAATCTTCTAAAATGTGATATGAAGTTCCACTCAATTCTCCTCTCCACGTGAAAATCAGAACCTGTAATGGGGATATCCGCTGTACAAAATAAACATTTATTCGCGTCTCTTCACAATATCCTTATTCCCTAATTGAAATCTTTCAGCCCCCTATAGGAAAATACACCGCGCACCGCGTGAGTCTTCGAATCAACTGAAGCTTCGCGCCATATATTATCTTCTCTGTTGCCCTTACTTAAATCGTGCTGTAAAAAGGAGAGAAATGTAATCTACCATGTGGCATAAAATTTTTGCGGTAGTTTAATTTTGCGGATCGGTGATTTTATTGTATTTTGTGGAAATTATTTTTTGCGATTGTGAAAAAACTAACTTTTCGAGCTGGGAATCAATTTTTGCGATTTTCCGAATGTCACGTTTATTTGAAATACTACATTTTCGGCCCTTTTTTATACACTACACGGTTATCAGTCACTGTCTTAAGTTTTGCTCCAGTACATTGTGACTGATAGTGCGGTTTTTAATTGAGTGTCGAAAGTAATCAGGCAACTACTTAAGTTTTGGTTTTACTACAAGTTTGAGACTGGCTGTGTTGTCCAATTGCTAAGTAACTGATTTTGGTTTTGGTCTTACGACACTCAATTTAAAATTGCTCTACTAGCTTCAGAAAAAAAGTTTCCTGATGAGTGGTTCAATGGGCTAGACGAACTGGATTCTCCACAACTTTCCCCCAGAGAAGCTTCTGAGCACTTCCAAACTGACACGAGGGGGACTGGGATTAGAGCAGACACGTGACGCACGACGAATAGTAACGGAAAGAGGGACTAGTTGTAGTCTAAAAGCCCCGGCCAAACGATCGCAACATTTCAACGCAACGTATCGCAACATTGTTTTGCGCGCATTTGGCCAGCCGTTGCGACATGTTGGGTTGGGTGTTGTTGCGTCAAATTTGACCATTTTCAAACCTTAGTCAACAGCACCCAACATGTCACAACACATCGCGACAGGGTGGCCAAACGCTCCCAACAATATTGATATGTTGCATTGAAGTGTTGCGATCGTTTGGCTCATTATTTTCTCGTCTCAGGTGTTTTCTTTGAGCATCTTTCTTTACCAAACTGAGAGCCGTTTTGAAAATTCAATTTAATTGTAAGGGACTATTTATGAACATTTCATTTATGTGTGATGTTCCAAGACTTTGTCAGTCTGTCCATAGTACACGAAGACAGAGCCTTGGAAACAAGGTTAAAAGAACATAAACGGGCGGTTCGGGCTGGAGAAAACAATTCCAAAGTTGCGCAACACGCAAACCAATGTGTCCATAGTATAGACTTCGACCATGCGACAATTGTAGACAAGGCTCGTAATTTTCACGAGAGACTTTTTCTCCAGGCCTGGTATTCGCAGAGAGACAACAACGCGGGAAACGAACATACTGACATCCCAGATGTTTACAAATCCCTCGCGTCATCACGCGCAGCGGTCGTTCGTTATGTTTTTGCTGGCGTAGCACGCGCAGAACTGTCAACCGTTAGAAAACCGTCACTCAGTTGGCTTTTTAAAAAACCGATGAAGGCCGAAGTTGTTTGGTCGAAACGTCTTTGAAGTTTTATTAACGTTGTTTCAGTCTAACGTTAACAAGAGTCAGTGTCAAGCACAAATTTTAATTCTGATGTCCATCCCTGACTGCAATTTTAGTATTTTCAGGTTAAAAATAATACTTTACTAAGATAGAAAAACACTAAAGAAATATAATAATAAAGCATCAAGGAACAAGGATGGTTAACGATGGAGAAGATTAACACGGGTTACAAACGACGAACTTGAAAAATTTAGGCCAAACTTTTCAAGATGGGCAAACTGTGACGTAGCTCCCTTAAACCATCGGCAGTTAATAATTGTGATCAGTGGCTTAGTGACTGTTGTAATCAAAAACGAAAAAGAAATAGAATAAACGAGAAAGTTAGTTGATATTAATTAAAAGCACCGAAAACGAAATCATTAAAGTTGAGCAAATTATCCTTCGTAATGCCACCGGGTGTCAGTAGGAGTTATTCCTAACGATAGGTTTTAGGCCTGTAGGGTGGGTTTACCGGCAAAAGCGAGCTTGGTAGATTTCGGCACTCTGGCTTGACGGCTTGAACAGTGAGGGCGCGAGACACACAGTTGAAGGCAGGGGGCTGAAAGACTGGCAAACAGGGTTTTTTTCTAAAGGAGACACTAAACGGGAATGGGGAAAGCTCTGCCAGAGCTAATCACTTGGCAGGCGGCACTTGTTACAAGATGGCAGAGGTACATGTGCAGGGTCTACTTTCTTAGTCCCGAGAGGCGAGGAAACAGCAGTAAACACTGAGACGTCTTCTGGAACACAGCAACTTCTTTAATGTTGAGTAAGCTTTGTAGATAATTCGCAGCTAATACACTTGTTTAGAGCGATCCTTGGTAATCGATTTGCATTTTTACGCCCTGTTTTATATCATCAAAAGTAAACAAAGGTGCTTACTAACACAAAGAGGTGTGGGCTTGATAACCACAGAACATCCGATTGGCTAATTCTCAATTATCATGATAGTAACAAAACGTACACCATTCTAGGTTCTGATAAAGATTACTTTGATCCCTGGGCTTTGATCTAATTAGTAAACCGCTCGTTGTGGACTAACGTAGCTGTTCAGGTGATATGCAAAGTATCTAATGGTTAGCAACAGACAACCCTGTGTTCCATTAACAATGTGACTGACGTTCATACTGTTACAGCTTTAACGTCACTGTTTTATCACCTAAAATAAACACAGTGTTCGTTAATACAGAGCAATACCAAAGCTTAATAGTAAGGAACGCAGGGGCAGGCTTCATAACTACACAAAATCCGATTGGCTAATTCTTAATCTTCATGATACAGTCGAACCTCAGCTCTCAACACTGGCCGCCTTGGGGACAAACGAAAGTGGTCGTTGTGAGGAGGTAGGGGTGTAATCATAACACTAGCGATTTTTCGGGGGTGCAACATTTTTGTCCTTAAGAAATGCTTATGGT
>Ga0126338_10000145_pt1 | contig 28739 bp, 26 predicted proteins | sample OrbCmetagenome_2_FD_92529 | JGI IMG/M metagenome (GOLD analysis project Ga0126338, IMG submission 92529) | Coral microbial communities from Petempiche,Puerto Morelos, Mexico - Orbicella C C metagenome | ecosystem: Host-associated > Invertebrates > Cnidaria > Coral | place: Petempiche,Puerto... | reverse complement strand
GGGTTACCCCCAGCATTAGGTTCGCCGGTACCCATTTATACACCTGGGTGGAGAGAGGCACTGTGAGAGTAAAGTGTCTTGCCCAAGAACACAACACAATGTCCCCGGCCAGGGCTCGAACCCAGACCGCCGATCCGAAGACGAGCGCACTAACCATGAGGCCACCGCGCCTCCCACTCTTATGGCATTTACAGAAACGAAAAATGCTTTAAATCTTGATTATTCTGTAGCTCGCGATGCAACAAGTTAGTTGAACTTTTTAAACTTTTTTCGATAATGTTTCAGGTTACTAATAGACCACTGAACATTGCCTCATTTCTCTCGTTTTTAGTCAAACCAGGCAAGAAATTGTCAGAATGTCAACGACGTTATCAACATGCTATTAGCCGTTACACCCCTCATGCGAAGATACCACAATGTAAACCCGATGGAAGCTTTGAGCCGTTGCAGTGTGATATGTCATACTGTTACTGTGTTGACCAGAATGGAGACGAACGGCCCGACACTCGCCTTAATGTCAGATATGGAAGGCCCGTTTGTGATGAGACAGGTATTGAGATTTAAGACAATTAATCACCGTAGTACCAGAATAATATGCTTGGAGAAAACTTTAACTTTAGTGTTTGAGTTTATTACGAACAGGCGGGTCATCTAATGATTGTCAGTTACTTGTTGAAAGGTTCAGTTCTATAAGTTACAACATTTATGTCTGGATAGCTCCTTATATATATTTCGACTATTTGTAACAAATATTCCATGAAGCTGCAATAGAATACTTCTAGTCCAAAGATCTATTTTCGTTTCTTATTGCCTTAGATTCTTAGACCTCTTCGCAAACACAACCGCTGAATAACTGCCCATTGGTTTCTTCTTTTGTAGGAATAAAACCTACGGATTGTCAGGCCCAGCAAGTCAGTTCTCAAGGATCAATGATGCGTGGACCTGAATGTAAACCAGATGGAAAGTATGAAGAAGTTCAGTGCAAGTCATTGACTAAAGAATGCTGGTGCGTAGATGCGTCTGGCTCGGAATTGACAGGGTCAAGAACTACCAAGTATCTTAGATGTCCTCAAGCTGGTATGTTTAAAAGTGCAGAGTAGCCTATTTGGTAAAAACGTACGCAGATAGTGAAACACACTCACAAAAAGTATTACTGAGAGGAAATGAATTTTGTTCTTAATGATAGGTTACTGGAGAGGCATTGCTAATAAGCGTCGAGGCCGAAGATGTTAAAAAAAAAAACAGAATTGGTTCGTCATTTAGTTCCCACGTTTCCATAGGGATTTTAAAAAGGCAGTATCGTCAACATCAGATTTCATCAAAGTTTGCAAGTTCTCAGACATTCCTCGTATAGTCATTCAAGACATGAGAAGGAAAATGTTTCTATCTTAAAACTGAATGGTTGGGAGTAAACATAGTTAAACGAATTCATAAACATTGTATTGATCTCAGGCAAGCCAGCAACACCATGTGAAAAACAATATCAAGGACGAGATCCCTCAAGCTATACACCGCGTTGCAGGCCTGATGGAAGTTTTGACAAGCTACAGTGCGCAAACCAAGAGTGCTTTTGTGTGGATGCAAATGGCGTAAAGATATACAGGAGTAATGTGATATTATCCAATGGAAAGCCTAACTGCACTGCTCCACGGCCAGGTAAGCCTGAATCATAGGCCGCCAGTTATCTTCATTGTTTTCTTCTCAGTTAAAAGTCCCAAAGCTCAACCAAGCTACTGAGTTCCTTATAGTTTGACGCTAATTCACTCTTTTCTTCTTCGGTAGATGGCAGAAGACCCTTAGATGTTGGAATCGTTCTTGACCAAACCCTTGCACTTGGAGCAGACGACTGGAGAGCTGTGCTCGATTTCTTAAAAAGAATTGTTAATGGGCTTGATGTTTCCGCAAAACCAGATGGTGCAAGAGTTGGAATAATGAGATACACATCTACACCGTCCATTTCACTATACTTTAACACAATTAGAGATGAAAACTTGACCCCTTCTACTGTCAACACCTTCATCGATCGTATAACTCAGATTCAAGGTGAGAGACGCATTGATTTAGCACTACCACTTGCTGCCACTGCTCTCTTTACCAGAAGGGGAGGATCAAGACCAGATGCCAAGAAGGTATGGGAACCCTTTAGCAGCAACTACTTCCATGTCCACTTTACACAGTTTTCCCCAATCTGATTCCTCTGGATATCGCATGAGTCAACGGAGGCGACCTTCTCTATCATATTTTCTATATGTGGCTCTGTTGCGTTAGAAATTTTATCCTATCCATAAATGTAACTCCTAAAGAGGCTTTCGAAGCACTCATAAAGCTTAACGAAGCGTTGTAATAGGGGCCACTAGCACCATTGTTGTTCATTTTGTAAGTTAAGCGCGCGTTTGATGTATGAGGTGGCGTGATAATTAGGTGCGCATTCTTGATGCACACAAACAATTAGTACAAAAGTCCTTAAGCATAAATTCTGCCGATATGTAAATGGTTCCACGATTTCCTACAGATTGCCATATTGGTCACTAGCGGTCCTCAGGTTACGAAAGGGAGGCCATTTGCTGATCTTGCAGCGCAGCTCAACGATATTGGAGTGGACATATATTCAGTTGGTATTGGGCCAAATGTGATACCATCGGAGTTGGAAGCTATAGCATCAAGGCCAGAGTATGTCTTCAGGACTCAAACTAGTAGTTTGCCGATACTTGCTTCTCAGTTGAATGGTATGATACGTCAAGGTACGTTTCCATCACATTTCGTTTCATTGATCATATTGGACTGGCCGGGTTTCTTTTGCTGTGCTTTTTGTTTTTCTTTTACTGTCAATAAAAATAGTTACTCCCAGCACAATACAGCCAACTACTTGAATCTGACAGGGAATGGACACATTATAGGATTAAAAATTAAACCTCTGATTTAGTGCGTGGTCACCAAGTACTGGATTATAATAAAATTACTGTCACTTTTTATTGGTTGGAGACTAAATGATGGCGAGCTAACGTCGTTGTTTCATTCAGGCTACATCCCATCCTTAGACGTTGGTTTCCTAGCGGATTCATCAGATACTGTTAACTGGCAAAAGACATTGAACGCCATCTCAGCTATTATTGCTAACTTCGATGTCTCCCAAAGTGGCACCCACGTTGGCTTTATCCCATTCAGTTCATCAGCTGCAGTGGCAGTTCCCTTCCCTACGGCGGGTGATCGACCCTACAGTGCTGCCGTAGTCAGGGGGAGGATCAACAGCATTGCTCAACTAGGAGGATCTGACAGACGGGTTGGCCTTGCATTCCAGGTGGCACGTGATGATCTCTTCACTTCACGAAACAGATCACGCCCGGCGACTAAACAAGTACGTTTTTTTTTTTTTTTTTACCATAAAAGTGTAAGGAATGTTTTTCGAATCCAGTGAGATTAGAAATTTACTTGACGTTAGCTTGCAGTTGATGGTAAACTTGTAAAGAGCTGTTGTGTCTGACTAACGTACGTAAACGTGAGAGTACGAAAGGTTCAAAGTTAAGTGAAAGGACATTGGAGATTTCCACCTTGTGGAAGTGGAACTATCGGCTTGGCCTACTCACGGACGATCACTTGATAACAGTACTGTCATTTATATCCTACACTTAAAAAAACCAACAACAAGATACAAGTTATGCGGAAAGCTTTCAGTCTTTTAAACATGTGGTTTTCTATGGGTTTTCTTTTTTGTAGGTTGTTGTTCTCTTTATCAACGGAGAATGGCCGCCTGAGGACAAATGGATCTACCCTGTAACGCAGCTGAAGAATAGAGGTGTCGAAGTGTATGTTGTAACTACAAATCCGTCAGCAGATAAGCCTGATGCCGTTAGAGCTGCAAGTAGCGGAAGATTCGTCTTCAGAACAAACCCTGAGAGTGATATTGATACCGATCCCAAAATTGCCTATGCGATTACAAACGGTTGGTACTAGTAAGAGACATAAAGTATCCTCTATTTCACAGAGAGGTAGCACTGATTACACCAACACGCATTCCAAAGAATGTGGTTTTTGTGAAAGTTTCAATACGATTTATATTTGAAACTGTGACATCTAAACATCCGCACTCTTGCTATTTACTAAGACGGCGGAACCTTAGAATCTTTGAACCGTTAGGCGCAAACAGCAAAAACGAGATTTCACAGTTATTTTCAGTACAAATTGCAGCGAGCCATAGTTGCGCGTTCAAGTTCTTGTTACCAAACTGTCATTATTAGAGTCATTATTAGTTTCACGAGCTGCTCTCTTGGAGACGCAGGTAACGAAGTAATAGCATCTAGTAAGTGGTCGCAGTTCACCATGTGCCTTCCATGAAAAGGCTGATGATTTCCTGTAAAACAGTGTGAATAATTTATTGATTATTGTAAAAAGCCATCATGACAAAACTGGACTGTGCAGACATTAATGCCATAACGTAGACAATAGAGGAAGTGAATCGAACAGGCAAGACGCTTAGTTGATCACTGATCACTAACTCATCTGATAAGCGAATGCTTGAGGCACTGAAATATTTACATAGTGACTTTTGACGAATAATGATTACAGATCCTGAAGTGACAATGTGCCAGAGATATAACAATGGTGACGATCAGTTAGTCATCCCACAACGATCAGGATCAAAATGCAAGGCTAATGGAGACTACGAGGAAATCCAATGCGACGACAAGTCCAAGGAGTGTTGGTGTGCTGATCAAAATGGTTACGAAATAACTGACACCAGAACAACTGGCTCTATAAAGTGTCCTGCAATAGGTAAGCTATTTTTTAGGGTGGTTACATTCACTCTCAAATTTCTAGTGTTGATAATGCAGTCCACTGTGTGTGAAAAATAATATTTACGTTTCCTTGTAAACAGGAGGAGACCCAACACCATGTCAAAAGGAATACGCAGAAAAGTCAAGAAATTGGCTGTTGAAAGGAAGATATTTACCGCGGTGCAAAACAGATGGAAGCTACTCCAAAAAGCAGTGCCACAAGTCATACTGTTTCTGTGTCAATAAGGATGGCGTCGAAATATATGGCTCCAGGAAGAATGTATCAGATGGTGACCTCATGTGTGGTCCTGATCCAGGTGATTCTAATGTCTATACATTTACTCTATTGCCCTGACTCTCCAGTTATTTGGACTACCCTAAAACACTTCTAAAATCTTTTAAGTTATGTCAGAAGACTAAAAGAAGCATTTGTAAACCGACTTCATCATCCATTACCAACTCTGCCAGTCCTTTTTGAAATCCATGAGATTGTTTCATTACCTTTCTTGTACGACTGACATGGCTTAGAGCCGCAATAACCAGTGCCAGCTGATCATAATGCTATATTACCCGTCCAATATTTTCTAAGTACTGAATGGTATACAATCTCCATAGCTCTTTCTTGATCACATAAAGACCTCCCTTGGGTTCTCGTTCTGTGAAGGCACAGCAGAATAAATTTACATTAGGTAGGTAACCCTGAGCTTGCTCTACAAGATGACACCATTTTTGTTGCTAATGGTGCCAAATGACGTCACTTGATCCGCCGGGTTGAATCCACTATCTTGGATTTTACTATTTTCTAAAAGTTCCCCAAAAAGGGAAATTAATACAAAATCAAGTGAAAATGCTCACGGAACGTAAACATTCAAAAATTTCTGCAATTTGATGAAGACACTGTATAAAAAATAGAGCACTGTATAAAAGTAGATTTTTGGCCACACCTACTGGGAGTTTGCGGTTACTTTAGCAAAGTCAAAAATCGTAATTACACATTTACATTCTAAAATTTCCGCAAAGGATGAACCGCTACTGAACGTTTCAATTCAACATCTTAGAATAAATCTTTTGAAAACTTTCAAAAAACCTTATGGAGGGGTGGCATCCACCTCCACCCTTGTACGTCCGAGGTTTAAATTGTTGGACCTAAGCGACACTTCTGTTTTAGCGACTCCAACCAAATAAATTCCTGAACGAGTTTTTAATGACCTGATGTGTATTCCCCAATCGGAACATGAAGCAGAAACATAGAGGTCTTTGTATCTAATAAGTTCTTCAACTGTCTTATAATAGTTTTGTTCATTACTCAGCATTTACAAAGTGTGAGAGGCAACGAGCTGATAACTCGGCCAACGCAGCACCAGGAGCTTTTATACCACGCTGTAAAGCAAATGGAAACTTTGAACCGGCACAGTGTCTCGGTTCTGTCTGTTACTGTGTAAACATCAATGGAATAAGTATTCCTGGCACCAAAGTGAACATTGGCCAAGGAAGGCCCAAGTGTGAAGATCCAGGTTGGTGCAACCTGACTTTTACTTTTAATTTATATATATTTTGTATTGATAGACTGACTGAATGACTGACTGACTAACTGACTGACTGATTGACTGACTGACTGACATAGGGACGGACGGACCGACCTTACGACCGACCGACCGACTGACCGACCAACCGATCAACTGACTGAACGATGGACGGGTGGACGGTCAGAGGGCGGAAGGACTGTCTGAGTAACTGACTGACCTGACTGACTGATTGTCTGACTGTCTGACTGTCTGACTGTCTGACGACTGTTTGACTGTCCGACTGACTTCAAAATTTTCCCATGCGAAAACGAGACTACACGACAAAAACCAGTGCAATACATAATTGTCATTTTGTTTATTGATTCCTTCTATAAAGACGACACTCTTAAAAAATGCGAAAGGCATGCCCAGAAAAGTCTGATAGATGGAGGAAAGTTTGTTCCAAGATGCAAACGAGATGGAACTTATGAAGATGTACAGTGTGATGGATCAAGTGGCGAATGCTGGTGCGTTGACAAGCAGGGAAAAGAAATACCTCAAACGAGGTCTAAAGATCAAGTCAAGTGCCCTCAACAGAGTAAGTGAGAGAATTAAAAAAGCCTTTTCTATTTTTTGTTTTTAAATTATCATACGATATCTAATAATATACCATTTTACGACTTTAGAAGACCCACTAACATCTTGTCAGAAGCAGTACCAGGACAGCTGGCGAAACCCGGTCGCAGGCCGTTCTGTTCCGTTGTGTAATCCGGATGGGACTTACAGTAAGGTGCAGTGTTACCTTAGCACCTGTTACTGCGTGGATGCAAATGGAAATCAAATAAAAGGCACCAGTGTCAATTCATTAAGAGATGGTCTGCCAAACTGCGATGATGATGCAGGTAAGTTTATGATATAAAGAAAAATCAATACTATACAGTGGTACGCACACTCACGGTAATAAAGACTCTTCATTCATGGTTGAATGTAATGAGATTACAAAATATGTTTGCTTCATATTAGCTATCAGCCAATTGTTCTATTAACGAGGTCATCATTTGGATGTCCTAGCACTGCTTTCGTTTTTTATCTCCATTTTAAAGTAGCGTTTTATCGCTAAGCGTAAGTTTAGCGCTGGCTAAAAATATCCCATCTCGTTATGCTTCTCTTATCTCACGCTGACAATTAAGGACGTTTAAAGGCAGGAGGAGGGTATCCAGACACAACAATCTTCATTGACATTTAGTCTACTTTTGTTTACAGTCAAACCGAAATCGGACTGTCAGAAAAAACAAGCTGAATCTCAGTCATCATCCTCTCTATCACCTCGGATCAGGTGCAAACCTGATGGTTCTTATAGTGATGTGCAATGTGACAAGTCAACAGAAGAGTGTTGGTGTGTGAACAAAAATGGTGAGGAAGTTCTGGGAACTAGAAGCCTTGGAGTCGTTAAGTGCTCTGCAACAGGTAAAGTCCTAAGTTCAACTCTATATTAAGTACAGCTTTCATAAGATGCATATTTTCTATCCCGCTCGGTTTCCTTATCAACAGTACTCCAGACGACTTGTAATAACTCTTGAACAACCAACTTGTACATACATTTTTTGGTACTTAAAGCGTTTCTTCTGTACACCGTGAATAGAATTACCTTATTACGTTTGTCTTTTGTATCCAGTTCCATTGTCACCATGCCAAGATCGCGTCAAGAGAGGGTCTGGAGGAAAGTTGGCACTTTGGAATTATGTTCCTTACTGTAGTCCGGATGGAGGTTTCCAAGATGTTCAATGCAATGCTCACACTGGTAACTGTTGGTGCGTCAACATAAATGGACTTGAGTTCACTGAGACCCAAAGCAAGAAAATACCAAATTGCGTCACTCCGGGTAAGCTAATAAACTTATGATGTAAAATCTTCCGTTGTTTCTCCTTCAAGTCCCGCTTAACCTAGAGAAAAGGTCGGATTCTGTAGTTTAACTCCGACACAGTAATAGTAGGCCAGTCTATTCGCATTACTTCTTGGATTTACGTTTATTAAGAACCTGTTCCTGGAAGTCAGTTACACGCTATGAACTGTTGAACGCGATCTTCATGATCTCCGGGTGTTCTCTTATCATATGGGCCTAATCAATTAACTAAGAGTAACAAATTAATAACATTTAATTATTTTGCTTTGCCACAATCCCTCTAGTTTGGTACACGCCATGCCAAGCACATAGGCAACAGGTTCTCGGCCCAACAGGCAATGCTCCACTAGGTGCCTATGTTCCTCGGTGCAAACCAGATGGAAGTTACAATAATACACAGTGCCAAAGTGGTGGGCCAATGTGTTGGTGTGTTGATGCAAATGGAAAGGAAATCACGAACACAAGACAACCTGGAGCTCCAAATTGCGACAAACCAGGTATAACACACGTCTGTTAATGACATTCCCACCACCATCATTCCTTTAATTCCAAGTATCCTGAATGAATTTATCAGGCTCTGTTTTTGCGATTCTCCGTATAAAGAGCATGCATTTCCGGCTTTATACAACTGAGTTAAATCATCCATGTTATTTTGCCGTTTGTAGCTGCACAAGTATTGCGTTTAACCTACTTTGGGTTTACTTGTCTCTTTCAGGAGATACCACCAGTGTACCAGTAGAACTTGGCTTCGTTTTCGATGGCTCAGGACAGATCAGTCACCCAGATTTTCTTGCCCAAATTGAAATTGCAAAACAAATTGCTGACACCTTTAACATCAGCGACGGGCTTGCCCGTGTTGGCGCCGCAACCTACAGCCCAAACAGTAGAGTTCTTTTCACTTTCAACGATCCTCTTGATGGACGAAATCGTACACCTGAGGCAGTCAAACAATTACTTGACAGAACTCCTCATGACCAGGGTGCCGCAAGACTTGGCCAGGGATTGCAAACAGTGGATTCTGATTTGTTTAGCCCCAAAGGGGGAAGTATTGATGTCTCCAAGGTAAGAAAAGGAATAGAAAACCTTACCTCTGGTTAATTAAGTTGTAACGGCAAGCAGCTTCATTCAGGCATTAATTACTACTCATTTGATCGAAAAAGCAAGAGTTATCGGGTACGTTATGTTTCTGTTTGTACTATGTTAATTTGGAATTGAGGAACTAAATCAAATCTAATCAAAACACAAGTGTTGCACACTCGTGTTCCTAAGTTCCTTAGTGAAGATGAAAATTACCTGACTTTAATGATCAGAGTTATTCCCTATTGGTATGGATATATGCACTCCTTCCCGACCCCAGTCCATTCGTCTTTTCAAAAGCGAGACAAAATTAATCATCGATAAAAATGACAAGGCGACCGCGAGCGTTTGGAACTAGCACATCAAGGCTTCTTGTAAAATATCGATCACATTTTTAGTCTTTGTGTCTGTACTAACTGGCAGGTTTTTTAATCGTTCTACCTGTATTGCTTGTTTGGACAGGTTCTGGTAGTATTTGTTGGAAGTGCCCAAACAAAGGACGACAAACAAATTCCCTTACCTAATGCTGTTGCTGGTCTTATCGCGAAAGGTGTGGAGATTATCCCAGTTGGTATGGGAAAGAACTTTGACCCAAATGAACTCAAGGCTATTGCAAGTGACCCAAAGGCTGTTTTTCCTCAGGATGCTGTTAATCCGCTGAAGAGGGCCGTCAAAAAGGCGGCTCTTGCTCCACCAAAAGATCAATTTCCAGGTGAAATATCTTTCCATTTATGTCTGCAAATTAGAAAGCTAATGTCCCTAATGGTAGATTGCACTGGTACAATAATTGACATGTTGACATTTTAGTTGCACCAGATCCAAAGGCATGTCAGCTAGAAGTAGAAAAGGCTCTTAAAACCCCTTATCGTCAGGACCGCTTTGTGCCGCGCTGCAAAGACGATGGTAGCTATGAAGATGTGCAGTGTTCAGAGTATACCGGAGAATGTTGGTGTGTTAACAGCCTTGGGGTGGAACAACGCGGTACAAGATCACAGGAATTCGTTAGCTGTCCAGGAATGGGTAAGTGCATAAAGAAATTACCTCAGCGATTTTGACAGGGCCACTGGATTACAATGAACGTTTGACTAAATTTTGCTTGTCCTCCGTACGATTTGAAACAGGCACTGATCTAACACGATGTCAACAAGAATATTTGCAAGGACGTTACAAACCTCTCTGTACTCCAGAGGGATCCTACGAAGATATACAATGCCAAGGAACTGCCTGCTTCTGCGTCAATGAGAGAGGAGATGAGATCGCACAATCTCGAACAGAGCTTCCTGTTAAACCAAACTGCACAACAGCAGGTAAATGTCATTACTTAAAAGTTGCAAATCTTATGGATGGTATACTTAATTGTTTCACGAACACTCCTAACCGAACGGCCAGTCAGGCTCAATTCAATGTTTACTGAAGACAACCTGGAACTGACTGTCAAAACTCGCTTTTTCTTTCCGTGATTAATGGAACTAATATTTCACCAAGTAAATTTCATTTGCCATAAACATAAACTGAAACAAAAAGTATCATTTCCTTTTCTAGACCTACAGCCCACGGTGTGCCAGTATCAGCATCGCCAGCAAACGAACAACGCAGCACCAGGAACATTTGTTCCTCGTTGCAAACCCGATGGGAGTTATGATGATGTTCAATGCCGTGGATCAGTCTGTTACTGTGTGGACAGGAGAGGTAACGAACTGCCCGGAACAAGAGTGAGTATTGGAGAAGGATCACCCAACTGTGCTACCCCAGGTATGACCAACGGGAATTAACTGAAACGTAATTGATATTTAACAGGTGCATCGTGTGCTGTAGGAATGGTGCCTAGATTATTAAGGGGCTTCCACTAACCAGTCAGTGTCTAGATTTAACAACGCCCCCGTGCCTGTTGCAACTCGACCAAATTTCTACTTCTCGACACGCATTGAAAACCACACCGGCCGAAAATTCGCTTCTGTGCTACTCTAACATACGCTGAAGACAACGCTACAGTCAAACGACACCAAACCAAAAAACAACGATTTTTTTTGTCGATTACTTCCTTAATAAAATTGCAATCAATCGGCGAAAACTTTGTTGTCAGAGAGAATTGTCAGACTTTTTGTATTGAAAAGTTTCTTTTCAGAAACCCTACAAAATACAGAAATACAAATCCTCCATACTATGGATGAATTCCGTTACCCAAATTGACAATGTCCTTACTATCCTAGATCAAATGCAGCTGCTAGGTGTAGAGGCACAACATGGTTACAAATCTTAGATGAACCTTAACCGACCCGATTACTTAACTTCGTATAAAGCTGTACTTCATTTCATAAAAATCATTCCCTTAGGTAAGAACCTTACTTTATGCCAGCGGCAGTACCAGGAGTACTGGAGGTATCCAGCCATGGGCCGGTATGTTCCACGATGCAAACCAGATGGTTCCTTTGATAATATACAGTGCCGTGGACCATATTGCTTCTGCGTAGATCAAAATGGAAACAGGAGAGCTGGTAGCATCATGTGGCTTTCCGTGGCAAGTAGCATAATAGGCGCCGATTGTCCAGATAGTGGTAAGAGAGAAAATGTTGTTCACTGCCTTTATAATACTCGAAACAATGGGGCAAAATAGAGTGTCCGTATTATGAAGGTGTGTCTATTGAGGGTGGTAAAGGGTATTTTCGTGATTCGTGAATAGCCTAATTTTTTTCTCGTGAAATGTGAAATGGCTTGTTTTTTCCCTCGTGAATCGTGATTCATTAGAAGCCGTGAACCGTGATTTTTCAAAATTATTCTTTTTGAAATGAGGAAAAAGTATTAAATTTGTGGTCAACAATAACAATATTGCGTGATCATGACAAGACAATAATCCCATTTTTGCTGCGCGCAGAAGAAGAAGCGGGCGAATGATAAAAACATCTAACAAGGCTGTACTTTGGGCGTAACTTTTCAAAGATCATAAGTTACGTAAGTTCGTGTCAAAAAATGTCATTTTTTTTTCATAAAACGTGAAATGACGAATTTATTTCCCGTGAATTGTGAAAGGACCAATTTATTTTTGGTGAAACGTGATCTTAAACCCCCCCTCCCCCGCCTTTACCACCCTCTCTATTATAGAGGAAGAAATCGTGAATTGAAGTGCCCGCTATATAGAGTTGTCTGTATTCTAGAGGTGTACCGAACTCTTGAATAATTACAGAGACAAAACATCTGTTAGAAGGTTGTTTTATTGAAAATACTATAATAAGTCATCTTCCTTTTGGCAAAAAGTATCATTTTTATTGCCGATTTTCGCAACCTGACTTTGCAGAACAACCACTCACACCTTGTCAACAGCAGCAGGTAGATTTCTTTTCCTCTCCACCGAGCCTCGGCAAGTATCTGCCTCGTTGCAGTTCTATTGGACGTTACCTTGACATACAATGTGGTGTACAGAACGATGAGTGTTGGTGTGTTGATGCAAATGGAACAGAGATCCTACAAACCAGATCTCCTGGCCCTATCAGATGCCCAAAACCAGGTAGAGATGTTTTTTTACTCAAGTTTTCTCGTGATAATGTACAAGTTAGATTAACTTTTAAAGTTTATTTGACAAAACAAAACGCCAGAAGAAACATGCAAGAAAATATTATCAACAATGAATGTTAAACAGACTCTATTAAGGGCTTAACACAATGATGAAAGCCGGATTAAACAACTGCGTTGTGTTCTTGTAGATTCTGCGCCTGCGTGCGTTGTTAATCAGGTTCAAGATGCTGGCTACTTTACACAGTTTATTCCTGAGTGCAATGAGAATGGAGACTACAAACCCGTGCAGTGTGACTACAGATATGGCTACTGTTGGTGCTCAGATGAAAATGGAAATCCTATACCAGGCACAACAGTAAGGGGCCAAGCTGACTGCAAAGCACCGGGTAAATGATTAATTTCTTAATTCTCTTTTTCATTTTACTCGAAACCAATCTCATGACTGGCAAAGAAAATTACACTCCATCTGTCTCGTGGGCAAACAAACGTATCCGTTTGAAGAATAACTGTAGATGTACCCAAATAGCAACCACCCGATCGAGGTTTTGCATACCAAGTCATCCATAAACATCATTACAACGAGAACTAGAGACGGGAGCTAGCAACATCACTCTTAAAGGCTACGTTTGAGTTCAAAAGGTATGTCTACATAAAATATTTTCAACTTCATTAAGGGTGTCAGATAGGTAAAGACCACTATGTTTTACCTGCATGACGATCCTCGCTTACCATAGCTGGTTAGGTCGCATCACATGGTAGTACAGCAGTATAATAGACTATTTTTGGTAGTCTCACAATAGCCGGACCCTTTATTTCGCTTAATCGGTTTCCTTTTCTTTTTTGCAGAAAAGTTGACCACGTGTCAAAAACATCTTCACCAGTTGACTGGTTATTCCAGTTTACCCCCATCCGGAGCCTTTGTTCCAAAATGTCGAAGTGATGATGGTCATTACAAGTCACTTCAATGTCACCGTTTCAGCTCTGTTTGCTTCTGTGTTGATGATTATGATGGTTATGTATTGGCAGGATCAGCGGGTGTTCGCCAAGCAGCAGAGTGTGCTAAGTTTGGTATGTCAACTTCCAATTGTATCAATACCAATTGTATTTTCACCTTTCCTTTTCATTCACATCGCCCTTGCTCGACGTAAAATGGATGACCTGCACTTCGTTTTGAAGAGTATTCACCGTGGCATCATTTAAATACCAATATTGTCCTCTCATTTCTAGGACAAAGACCTTCCCCACCTGCAGCACCAGGCAGCAAAGTGTATCCTCACCTAGTTGGCCGTGCACCTTGTGCACGAGCTCGCAAACAAGCTCTAGGCGCGCTTACCGTGGCAACTGTTGGAGTATATGTTCCACAGTGCAATCCTGATGGTGGTTTTAACCAGAGACAATGCCATCCGTCTACTGGATACTGCTGGTGTGTTGACGAGGCCGGAAGAGAACTGCCACGCACCCGCACCCGTGGGAAACCAACATGTGATAAAGGTATTTAACTGTTTTCATATCAGTTTATTTGCTATTTAATGGGGACAAGCAATGTGAGTTAGTATGATGAGAATCACAAGAAATCTCTTGTTTTGTTATCACCTAAAGCTGCCCTCACAGTAAACGTCTTTTTTCTAATCCCAGATACTAGTAGCTAGAAATTGAAAGTTATTAAGAATTATTGTTGGAAACGTTTCTAACCGTTATGTTCGCGTGCGATATTTTCCCCACTTTGGGGCAAGTGTTATAATCTTATCATTATAGTAATTTCTTCTTCTCGCGTCGGGCGGGGGGAGGTGGGATAAGACTAGGATAATAACGATCTCATGTCTTTAATTGTCACTCGATCTCAGTTTAAACATAAAGCAAATTAACAGTTGCTCAATGCCCTTCCTTTTCTAATTTAGATGCCAGAAATGGGACACGTTGTGAGAGGGACTTACTACGTGCTCGTGGTTGGCAAATCAATGGCAAAACAGCGGCAATTTTTATGCCAGAATGTCGACCAGATGGTAGCTATGCCCCCGAGCAGTGTGATAAATCCACTGGCCAGTGCTGGTGCGTTGACAAGAATGGCAATGAACTTGTGGGGACTCGAGCAAACGGAAGACGTTCTTGCAGAACTCAAGGTTTGTATTAATGAAATATGGTCAATTGGGAGGGAGATGACAACTTTAATTTGATCTCAGCAATACCCGCCATCTTTCATTTCAATGTCCATTAATCGAAATTAAGTCTACTTTTAATAGTTTCAACTGTTCACTCTGATAAAAAGTAGGATCAGAATGACATTTTTTCCTCTTGTCACAGTTGCTACATACTACGATAGCTCAGTTTTGTGCTAAGCGTTAGATAGACAGGACCTAGATGTCAAGAAATGGTTCTTTCCGAGAAGGCTGTTCTTAGCAAACATAGGCAACTTGTAACTTGTCGCCCGTCTTCTTGGATAAACTGTCAAAAGTACACTTTCTGTTTGTCTTTCTTTCTGCTTGTGTCTTTTCATCAGTGTTTTTAAAGGCTTGCTTGTCGTGACAACATATATTTATACTATATGGCAAATTACAGACATAATTCCTGATCTGTAACCTTTCTTGTTAGTTGGCAAGACGAAATGTGAAAATGATGCTGATGCTGCTAATGCATGGGTCCCAGCCTGTGATAAAGCTGGTAGTTACATCCCCGGGCAGTGCAATCAAGCAATTGGCAGTTGCTGGTGTGTAGATAGACTGGGAAGAGAAATTCCGAGGACTAGAGACGTTTACAGCAAAGGGAGGCCCCAATGCGACGTAACAGGTAACAATAAAAAAAAACATTTAAAAGTACTACTGACTTACTTGAAACCTTTGAACTGTCATTGAAACTAAGGTACTCCACCAGAGATCTACAAGTACACGTAGACGTAAGAAATAATCTATAAGGTACCTTGAACCAAGCTTGACATAATGTAATAATTGATGTTAGTGCTATGTGAATCAAAATACAGGATGAACGATTCGGCATTGTCATTTGGTACCACTAGCTCTGCGTACCGAGATAACCTCATGGCCTTTGTAATTTGTGAGTTATTGAGAAGTTACGGATGGTGGCTACAATATGTACTGATATGAGGTTGTCTGTGTTAATTTAGCTATAAATGATAGGGAAAAAATCGATGGTACAACTGTGGAGATATCACCGGCATTAACGTCCCAAAAATAGTTTTATTGGCTAAATTAAAGAGACGCTGTTCGCAGTCCAGTTAAGTAACATAGAAAGCAGTATTGATATGTGTTATGTGCTACAGCTGGACTAACAAAATGCCAAAAGGAACGACAACAGAACTTGGGATGGAGTGGAAGACCAGCTCCTGGAGTCTTTGTACCAGAGTGCGAGACGGATGGAGAATATAGAAGCACACAGTGTCACGAATCATCCGGATTCTGCTGGTGTGTGGATGCAGGAGGATATGAGATCCCAAGAACTCGTACCAGAGGACGAGCCATATGTAGACCTTCAGGTAAACTGTCGTCGTCATTCAATCACTACTTACGTATTTTACATTGCTGATCACCAGTTTATACTAGCTGCTCCCTTAGGTTCAGCTGATCGGTTTTTTATCGGGATAAATAAAGATTTTATTATTTATTACTTACTTTGCCTGAACCCCATTATTGTTTAATGGATTTAACAAGCATATGGCTGACTAGGGCAGTCACCAATTCGCATAAGCCACCACACTATTTGATGAATATCAACAATTCGCAAAGCTCCTAATGTGTCGCTCCAAATCCATTGCTTTAAACTTCGAACAACCTTGAGAAATATGTTTTCAGTTTGCATTTTCTCTCCAGGTGACAGTTTATTTTTATTACTTCTTTTAATCACTCAACTTTAGGTCACTCCGTGCTGCATAATTTAATTAATAGACAAAGATTCAGAAAAAGAAAACGTAATTATTTTGTTTCGGCATCAATTTTGATCAACAGTGACCAAATCGCCGTGTCAGAAAGAACGTCAACGGCACCTCGGCTGGAGAGGCCCGTCTGACCGACCCTATGAACCAGGCTGTGGTGACGATGGTCTTTACAAGCCTTTGCAGTGTAATACCACTCATTGCTGGTGCGTAGACAGTCACGGATACGAGCTTCCAGGAACAATGAAGTTGAAAGGCTTAAGTCTCGATTGCTCCAAAGCACCAGGTAGAGTCAATGGCATCGGGCTTTGTTTTACAAAACAGTAGATGAGTTCCTTATACTAATTTAAAACCCCGATTGTCAAGCAATAGCGTTTTGATGAGCATAATTCCAAGAGTTTCACGCATCTTACACTGACCTGGGCACTATTAAAAACGTCACATAGTATTATAAAGCAGTGCATCACAGAGCAGAGCAGAGCAATTTTAGTGCAGTGCCGTGTAGTGTAATATATCTTACTGTAGTGTAACGGAAGCCCAGCATGCATGTAGCGTGGGAAAAAGTAATATGAGGTAATGTAGTACATTACAGTGCAGTGCAGTGGTGTGTGTGTGGTAGGTCAGAGTAGTGAAATATGTGATGACTAAATGAAGTATTTACCGTGTTTGTCCTGTCCACCAAGCTAAACTAAGCACGTGTCAGCGTTGGAGAAGCCGCGTTCTCAACCTACCTGGTTTCCTTGTTCCACCTGGAGTGTTCATTCCTGATTGTGTGCAGAATGGAAGCTTTAGAACAGAGCAATGCTCAGGCAGCACCGGACTATGTTGGTGCGTCACAAAGGATGGCTTTATGATTTGGACTACAACTACAAGAGGAACTCCTAACTGTATTAAGAAGGGTAGGTACATGTATAAAACTGACTCTGGGAATTTACCTTCTCTGGCGTCAAAACATCCTCAAAGTAAGATGGGTAAAACTGGTCAATATTATCACCTCCACGGAGTGGCTATTGTGTTGGTTTTGCGGAGAAAACCGGACGACCCGGAGAAATTAAATCCTGGGAGCAGGGACGAGAACCAGCAACAAACTTGACCAACTTATGATGTCTCGTCCAGGATTTGCGTCCGGGCGCCCTAAGCCCTGCACCTACTGCTATTTTAGCCTTGTTTAGTCGTGTTGGCTTGCAAGCGTTTTTTTATCTGCTAATCATGAAATCCACATTGACAGATGTTAAATGACGTCATGTGTTATCAGATAACGTCATGAAGACCCAGAACCACAAACTGAAGGCTAACTGCTAAATCCGAAGTTGTTTTGATATGTCTTATTAGAACTAGAATCCAAGGGGGCTCCTACCACGCCTCCACCACCCCTTGTAGTGAAGTGAACTTGCTTGTGCATATTAACATACTTTAGAAAAACAAAGATGCAAACCACAACTTTACCATATCATATTCAGGTCCAACTAAATGTATCAAAGAACGGCAGTTAGCGAGCACAGCTCAGGAACAGAATGGAAATAGCAAAACCTTTATTCCAAGTTGTAATCCAGCTGGTGGATATGAAAGAATGCAGTGTGACAGTTCAGTTGGAGAATGTTGGTGTGTAAACAAGATGGGCGATGAGGAGCCAGGGACACGCGTCAGGGGAAACAAGCAATACTGTGATGCACCAGGTAGGAATCTCTTCCATGACTTTGCACTGTTTCGAGTGAGAAAGATGAAGTATCGTTATTTTAATGGTGGAATATTTTCGAAAACGTGAACATTGTTGCGTGAACCTGAAATAAATGTTAAACGTCTCCCGAACTTTCACGAGTTTTTCTAAAATTCTTTGGAAAAAAGGAAGAAGTGCTTTGTGATCCTAAAACATAAATATTTGTCAAAATGTTATGACATATAACTTTCCACGGATCACAACGGGACCATAGTTTTTTATTACATACTGCCAGGTAAAAGAAAATTAAAAGTGAAAATGTATAATAACGAGGTTTTTTTTAACTTAAGATGTTTACTGGACGTAAATATTCACTGCACTTTTACCCTCTATAAATAAAGATTGATTGACTGACTGGCTGACTGACTGTCTTACTGATTGATTGTTTGATTGATTGACTGACTGACTGATTATTACTGACTAGGCACCTATTACATTGGCATTCTCTTTTTATATCACCAGCGAATCTATCACCGTGCCTAAAAGAGCTGCGAAGGGCTCTGGGATATACCAACCAGGTTATAAAAGGACGTTTTAAACCACGCTGCAAAGTCGATGGATCATATGAAGAAATGCAGTGTCTTGAGTTTGGGGTTCGTAACGAAACATGTTGGTGCGTAGACAGTGATGGGAAAGAATTGGTAGGAACGCGGGTCTCAGGAAAAGCATCATGTGTCCCCAAAACTGGTAAGAAACGATTTTATAATGGCTTGCTTGCTATTGCTGCTCTTGCTTACTCTCTGGCCAGTCTAGATAAGGCTTAACGAGGCTATTTAAGGTCATTTCTTGCTGATGGGAGTCGGAACACCTTGCACACTCCAGAACAGGTAGTGATTTGGACAGCTCTTGGTTGTTCTATTTATAGCCCGTAAATGCAACTAAATGTTGTAAACATCAAATATAGGGAAGGCTAAAACCGAATGTGCCTTTATAGCTGTAAAACATGACTATATACTATATAATGTTTGTTTTGTTCCCAAAACACCGACCAAAAGCAGGCTAATCATCGTTTACTTGTTAACAAACATGATAACACTATACATGTACCTCCATGTCCTTTCAACAAAACAGAGCTTCCGAATAATGTTAGACCTTGATTTTTCGCTTGCAGCACCACCGTCGATGTGTCAAAAAGAGCGGCGCCGCGCTCTAGGTTGGGACAACAAACCAAAGGAGGGCGTCTTTGTGCCTGAATGTAAACCTGACGGGTCTTACAGTCCTGTCCAGTGCTTACGGTTAGAAGGCCCGTGCTGGTGTGTAGATAAAAACGGAAAAGAAATACATGGAACGCGAAATGAAAAAGGAAAACCTGTTTCATGCCCAGGTAGGAAAAAGGGGTATTCTAGGTATTTGTTGGGATATCTGAGCGCTAAGTCAATTGTGAGACCGTTCCAAAGGTTCATTTAATTATTTAACGACCTAATTTTGGCAACTGTGTTGTTTTTAACAGAGTAAATGGATTCTTCAGTTAACTTTGCTTGAAAAGACACAAAATTACGTGAAAACATCAACATAAGAAGACGTCAACATAGTTCATAATAAAATTATATTGTCGTGCACATGACGAATGTACACACTGCGAGCTTTCCCTCGAATCCTTGTAGTAAGGGGCTTCTGCCACCGATGCAAGCGTACGTAAACCATAGGTGCCTCTGGTTTTTAGTAGAATGGGCTATTACTAGAAGATTGGGTTCCTTGTAATATAATCATGAAATACATTTTTGTTCTTTTCTGATATGACCGTCCACAGACGACGAATTTCTCGAAGGAAATAAACCAACTCGCTGCCTGCTGGACAGAGCCCGATCACTGGCATTAAATGTTCTGCCTTCAAATGGCGAATACATACCAAAGTGTAGTGACGATGGAGGTTATCAACCAGTTCAGTGTCATGATGCCCTGGGACAATGCTGGTGTGTGGACAAGTACGGCAATGAGCTTTACGGTACAAGGCAGACGGGCGGAACTCCAGACTGCAATGATACTGGTTAGTAGTCCAGGTTTCATTTTACATTGTTCCTGAAAGTTCCAATGTTTTTAATTAACTGTGACGCACATAAATACCAGAACTAAGAACTACTTTCGATTGCCATACTGTAGGACAAATGTAAAGAAATTCGCATGCTGCTTTCAAGGCCCCAAATTATTTATATCTCTCTGGACCGAAATTCAAAATGCCTCTAGTATTGCTGAGTTCATCTCTAAACTTAAGTAACCTTTTTTGGTATAAGTGTATTTTACTTCTCTTGGTGTGCTTGTGTGTGCTTTTTTCCCCTTTTTTTGTTGTTGTCTTTTGCTCAGCTTGTTTTATGCTAAATTATGATCATTTTGTGTGCCGATGACAGCTTTTTTATTCTTTTGTTAACCCTCAGGTATCTTTTTGGTTGTCCTTTACGTATGCGTTATAGGCTTCCCTGGGCTTCCATACCTTAATTACAGATTGATATTTTGTAAATTTATCTATAAATGGCAAAAACAAACAATCAAACAAACCAAGCCAGTTTATGTACTTTATTTCATATCATATTTCTTTGTGAACAGCAGATTCCAAGTTAACTCTGTGTCAGAGAAAGAGAATGGATCTCTCCCAAGGAGTGCGCCCATTTGGCAGCTATATCCCGACGTGTTCAAAGGATAATTCATATGAGAATGTCCAATGTCACCCTTCAACTGGATACTGCTGGTGTGTTGACCAGAATGGCAAAGAGTGGCGGGGAACAAGGAAAGGCGGCAGGCCCCTGTGTGATCATACCGGTAAGATACAAACTGTTCTGGTGTTCTCGTTATTTTCGTAGTAGTTGTTGTTGTTGTTGTTGCTGATGTTCTTGTTTTTTGTTGTTATTGGTGCATGATTACAATGGAACAAGTGGCTTCTTGACAACAAAAGCATTGCCTTTGGATATGAAGTCAGACACATGAAGCCTAAATTAAGAATAACTAAACTCGTGCTATCTTAAGTTTTTTAAGTCAAGTTTTTTATCGTTTTGCTAATTACACTGGAGTATGTTCATTATGTATGATTCGTGTCCCTATGGGGCTGGAAGGCAATTTAAGATTTTGTAACTTATACAAGAGCCACTCGAAGGCATCTCTGTCAATTTTGCCTGTTATTTTTTTCTGTCTACTCACCGCTATATTTTCTTTATGATGATGTAACGCTCACTGTATCCTGTGTCAATAAACGAGTTCCCCGCTCCGGATGCTGTGTTTATCATTGAGTGTATAACAGACAATAAAGCCTACTACCTAGAGCCTTCGAACAACGTTTTAACGCCTCTTTAAATTGGCAGCTGGTCTGACCCCTTGTTTGAAAGACCGTCTTGAGGCTTACGGTCTCGACATCGTACCTCCTCCCGGCCGTTTCGTACCAGAATGCAAGCGGACTGGAGAGTACAAAGGACTTCAATGTCATGGTTCAACTGGGTACTGCTGGTGCGTTGATAAAAACGGGAAAGAAATACGCGGAACACGCAAAAGAGGAAGCCCACCCCTCTGTTTCCAAGACGGTAGGTTGATATTGTTGTTATTGTTTTGTTAGGCATTAACCGGAAGAACTTACTCATATGATCATCGATCGATTTACGCGAACACGACTCGAAATTTGGAGTTTTCCTTCTAGAGATAAGCTGTAACGGTCTTCTTGGGAAAGCGTTTAATTTCTGACCCGTCTACCATTTAACTGTCATTACAGCAGCTTCTGCTTTTATTAAAGTTATGCTCACTTTAATAGGCAAGTTACCTCGCTGTCTCCGTGAACGTCAGTTCGCCTTAGGCTGGCATGATATTGCAGTGCCCGGACTCTTCGTCCCTGAATGTACAACGGACGGTAAATATGAACTAGTACAGTGTCACCCCTCATCTGGATTCTGTTGGTGCAGTGACAAGGACGGCCATGTGTATAGTGGTACCAAAGTTCGAGGAAAGCCAGACTGCTCCAACTTACCAGGTAAATCTAGGGTTTAGCTTCCATTGAATTGTTGAATTATTATCTTTTTTTTCTTTTTCCGCTGAGTTCAACAAGCCTGCTCTTACCAATAAAAGCAAACACTTCGCAACGCTCTGTTTGCTAGAATGAAATGTCAGTTTAGCACACTATCTGAGCTCCCTTTGATCAACTGTGCAGGTTAATTTCTAAATAATTCCAGATTCCCTCTAATATGTAGAATCAGCCAAGGGTAAAAGCGGAGCTCCTATTTCAATAAAATATCCTATCTTGGTCAACGGTCAACTTCAAGAAATCACGTGGCCTCAATGAGCCCTAAACCTGAGCCCGCGATAAAGTCATGTTATACTGGTCAGCGGATACCTTGTTTTGACAGGTGTCAGTTGACTATAACATGAATATTCAATATCAAAATGTACGCTGTAAACCTTGGCTGCATGCCTCCGTCGACCTATTAGCTTGAGTATGGCCGCCATGTTCATCACCTTTAGCCAGTGGAAATTTAATTTGATGAATAATTATTTTAACCTCTCTTACCCCGGTGAATTGCGCATATAAAGACATGAATGATCATCGCAGTTATGTACACAACTACGATGATTCAAATATATGATCTTTCATATATTCAATCGAATTGCGGATGCCTGTCAGCTGTTTAACTAACTGCGATGATCATTGATGTCTTTGCGTCTTTCTCCTCAGTTCAGCTCTACGATCTTTTATATGTCCACTTGAACTGCGCATGCCTTTCAAGTGTTGCTTTCAGCTTTATCATTGAAGTTTGTTTTGGCACAAAAATAATTCTTTGCAACAATTTTTCTTTATAAATTCAAAAGATAATCTGTAACACCTGTAGTCTGCATTACGTAGATTTGGTTGAATATTTAAACAGTGGAAAAACACGTAACTTAGCTGCTTAATAACGTTTTCATTTAAGATGACGTCAGTGCTTGCATAAAGGACCAAGTTCAAGCTAGTGCATGGTCAGCGGACTTCGCAATTGTTTTCTCTCCTGAGTGCAATCAAGATGGCAGTTTCAAAACTGTACAGTGTCAAAAATCTACTGGGTACTGTTGGTGTGTAGACCGCCAAGGAAGTGAAATCTGGGGAACCAGAATAAGAGGACAACCAAATTGTGCTGAATTAGGTACGTGAAACATCCGCCCGTTATATTTCCAATTTACCGATGGAATAAAACACTTATCACCCTCTAACACTGCCCTACGTCAATGGAATACCAACTCACACATAGCAATAAACGCATGGACTATATTGACTTTGAACAAGAACCCATTCCAGGATACCCATTTGAAACAAAACTGTTGAGGCTGATAATATTTCATGCAAACTCCCGAGACAATACAACATTTCTTAAACAAACATTTATTTTAGCACTTTTAGCATTCTTTTGAACATTCTTTATAAGTGCAGTAATTTTAAATTTATGCGATTTACTCTCTATATTCAAATTTTAACGTTCCATTTTATCACAAACTTTTGTCCATCGAAGACAGTAGACCAGCTGTCGAAAGGTTATGTTTTTAAATACTTTTTACCAGAGAACGCTATATCCTATATTATCCTGATCAATCCGCGATATTGTTACATTTGAAGCAAGTCTCTACTTTAATAATTTATCAATTGGTCTTCTGTTTTAATATTCTTTATGGTTTACCGACGTATATTTCATGTGGGGTTAGTTATTAATTTATTAATTTATAATGATCTTAATATTGCAACCCTCTTTGGTATCCAGTCTTATATTGTTTTTCTTCTTTCCCCTGCAGACAAAAAGAAAACTATCTGCGAAATGGAAAGTAGCGAAGGTGCACAATTACAGCAGACTCGTTTTCAGTTCACTCGCTTCGTCCCACTGTGCGACAGATATGGTGGCTACCGCAAAGTTCAATGTGGATCACTTGGGGAATGTTGGTGTGTGGATCGATATGGCAACGAGTTGCCAAGGACAAAGACAACAGGGATACCTTACTGTGATTCAGATGGTTAGAGTCTTTTTGTAAAGTTGTTGAGAGAATTTTATTTAGTTTTTTTTTTTTTCCTCTTATCACCGCTTCTTTCTGGGATAACAAGAAGTTTTGTTTAGTTTCGATTCACGTCTTTATTATTCTAGGAACGTAAATAGAATAGTGAGATAAAACATTAATTTTACCACAACTTGAGAGTTCGCATAAACAGAGGTCTTAAAAGAGAGACTACACTTTTCCATTTCGATTTTATGATTGAGCACTACACTGGAAACCCAGGAGAAGGTGATCAATTATGAGGTCTAATTATGCTATTTAAAGGCGTTTTAGAACTACCAGCCCATGATTTAAAGATATGATTTTTTTCAGATACGTACAGTCATTTTCACTCACTCTTTATGTCTCTATGAGCAGCTGGACTCAAGAGATGCCAGAAGGAAAGGCTTGCAGCTCTTGCATGGAGTGGAACGGCCCCAGCTGGTGTTTTTGTACCTCAGTGTACAAATGATGGCGAATATAAACTTGCACAGTGTGCACCATCCGGAGAATACTGTTGGTGTGTAGATCAGAATGGCAAACCTATTCCCAGGACACGCTCCAGTGACAAAATAAGCTGCGCTGACACAGGTTTGTCGCTATTAACCTTGAACAAACTAAAGTTCAGTTGACACCAATAATCACTGAGTTTAGTTCAGTATTTGTATTATTTAAAAACGAATACAAAAGGAATATCCCATGAACGTTGGGTTTATAAAAGAATTTTGGGAATCTTAGATATACCTGCAATGAAGGGCAACTTACTACCTGGTTCCGCCATGTTCTTTACTTTGATCCGCTTTTTCCAGGCAATTTGACTGCGTGCCAACGTGATAGACTCTATGCAGCTGGTAGATCTGGCCAATTTCAGCCTGAATGCACCGAAGATGGGAAGTACAAACCTGTACAGTGTGAGAACGGCATTTGTTGGTGTGTTGATAAGTACGGAAATGAACTTTATGGCACTAAGACTTATGGAAGTCCGCAATCTAGGTGCCCGGATAAATCAAAACCAGGTATTTATATCTCCTTGCAAAATTATTTAAAAACATGCTGTTTAGTAGTAAATGTGAACATCAGGTAGAATGTATTTTCCAATGGTAAAAAATGGAAAACGCGCACTGTGTGTTTGCCAGATGGATCATATTCATATGCAAGTAAGGCGAAAAAAAAACAAACTGAAAAGTGGTAAATGTTTATATTGTCCAGGTGTGAAGACAACCTGTCAAAAAGACCGTGACATAAAAAGGCTACAACCAGTGGTTTCAATGAAGATACCAAGCCAGTATGTAAGAGCAAGTGGTCCATGGTGGTCCACATTAAGATGCGATGTCAATGGAGGTTACAGTCCAGTTCAATGTCTCGCACGTACTTCATTCTGCTGGTGTGTTGACAAGTACGGAAGAGAGATACCTAGGACAAGAATATCGGGAACGCCCAGATGTGGGCCAATGGGTGAGCAATTTTGAGGTTTATTTTTTGTCGTAATTTCCGCTTACGTTTATGAAATGTTTATTCATGTACCTCCGCAGCCGGTCTGACCATGTGTCAAAAGGAGCGTCAGGCGGCTCTTGGATGGAAGGGAATACAAACCAGCGGAAAGTTTGTACCTTCTTGCAAACCAGACGGAGAATACGATGTTGTTCAGTGCTATCCGTCCGTTGGTGTGTGTTGGTGTGTTGATAAGAGTGGAATCGAAAAGCAAGGCACAAGGACGTCAGGTGTACCAAGCTGTGGAATGATGGGTGGGTATACACATTTTCCCTGTTTTCCGTACCCAAATTCGAAATTAGCCAATCAGAAGCCGTGTCTACTGTCCTGACATATATGCTTACGGTACGGTAGATACCTAAACTTGCCTTTTTGGTACGCTTCGGCGACATATCAGGCGAGTTTAGTCGAGCCATGGTTCGTATTTTGGCGAGACTTAGTCGAGCGAAAATAGCCACGGCGAGACCAAACGAGCAAGTAAAATAAAACTCAACTGCAACGGTTGGCTGTTCTTAAGTATAGTGTTTGACGAGGGAGTCACTACGTGACTTAAATTGTATACTTACCCATTTGCATTTTGTGTTTTGATTATATAGCTGACTTGACCAAATGCCAGAAAGAACGAAGAACTGCCTTGGGACCATTAGGAAGTGCGCCCCCTGGACGATTCGCTCCTGAATGTGACGATAATGGGAAATACAACAAAATGCAATGCTACTCTGCAACAAACTACTGCTGGTGTGTGGATTCACTTGGACTTGAAATTCCTGGAACGAGAAAGAAGGGAATGGTCAGCTGCCCCGATAAAGGTTTGCGTCTGATGCTGTTTTCATGTCGCAGCGTAAAAAAAGAAAAGAGGAGAAATGGAGAAATATTGTTAAGGCAATGTTCAAAACTACACTCTTCTTGTTCTCATCCCATGAGATCCATGGCCGCAATAAATGTGGTATAGCTGACGATGTATGCACACAGATTCTTAAATGGTTATAAGCTGTACACGTAATACCAGTAAACCGCTTGGAAATTGTAGTTATGTCCTCGTTCGTACAGTTTGTTGTTGTTGTACTAATAGCTTTATCATATAGTATCCTGTAGTTTTGTACCGTAAATTTTCTCCGTGTATGCCAGGGTACGTACTGATTCTCAACACTGAATGAGTTATTTAACTTAATTTCTTGCAGCAGAGCCGAAAAATTGTTACTATGATAGGGAAAGATTGATTGCATCTGGAATAACAGACCTTCCGATGCCAGATTGTGACAGCCAAGGAAATTACAAGAAAGTACAATGTAGCTATGCTTGGGGGTTACAATGCTGGTGTGCTGACAAGAATGGACAAGCGTATTGGAACACCAGCACTTACAACAGTGCTCCAAACTGTTCTGAGGAAGGTATACTCAGTGGCTTGGTAATTTTTTACTTGTTGTAGGTGGAGAATGAAATGAAAAAGAAATTGTCCATTTATGAAACTTCAAACACAGTTAACGGTTAGCAAGTTAGTTTTCTCTTACGCCCTACATAATTTGTTTAAGTGCAAAGACGTGTTCTAATGCTGTTGCCCATCTTATGTAGGCATATTACAAATACAGCAGCAATGACATAATTTGGCAATATTTCAGTTTTGAGCAGGGTACCCACCGAGTGCCAAAAGAGAAGAGATGACGTCCTGAACTTCCGAAGAAAAGAGACCAAAGTCAACAGAGATGTACCACAGTGCAAACCTGACGGTAGCTTCGATGACGTACAATGTTCAGCGGCCACGGGATCGTGTTGGTGTGTTTATTATAACAACGTGATAATCCTCGGAACAGAAACACAAGGAAAACCAAGTTGTCCTCGTACTGGTAAAGACTGACCTTGGTATTTTATAAATGAGTGTTTGCTACATGTATGTCTAAGTACTCCAAAGTTCCAAGCAGGCGTTTTGATTCTACGATCCTTTCAATATTTTGTCTTGTTCACTTCGCCACACAGAGTTAGCTTTCAAAGTAGTTTGTCCTATATATATAGGAAATTGTGCTTTTAACATTATAGGTGGGCTGAATCGAGGAAAAAATTTTGGTGAAAATGATTAATCCTGCCAAAGGTCAATCCCAGTCCATATCACCATTTTTCATACACGAAACCGGGTTTTTCTAGCCACAACGGGCTAACCCCATGATAACAGGAGAATATGGTCGCTTTGGGTTGCACTATTATGTCTGAACTTTCCTACATTCCTAAAGGTATCTCGTTTTAGCCCATTTGATTCTTCCTCTCAAAGTAGTGTTGTGTTCAGCGAAAAGGTATCTTGAGCAGTTGTACTTATAGATTAAGGTATTTAACTAGCTTGTCTCATCTCTATGAGCCCAAGTGCTTGGCTAATAAATTATGCGCCTTACTAACGGCATGTTTCTATGTGATGTGTCTCTCGTGAACATTATTAAATCCAGCAAAGATGATCCTTACTCATTGCCACCATACTTCCTGTATTAAGACTACTCTTACGTTAATTCTTTTCTATTTCAAGCTGGGCTAACCCCATGCTTACAGGAGCGTATAAGCTCAGAGGGCTACACGGGTTCAACTCTACCTGGGCGTTTTTCGCCAGACTGTGACAGAGATGGTAACTACAAACCTTTACAGTGCCAAGTTTCCAGTGGCGTGTGTTGGTGTGTAGATAGCCAGGGACAAGAAATACCAGGTACCAGAGGAAGAGAAAAACGACCGTGTCCCGCACCAGGTAAGATAACCATGACACTTAGAAACATTTTGGGAGTTCATGCTTATGATAACACCAGACCTTTAATAGTAGCAAGGGAACTCTCAAGTTAACCAAGATGGAATAAACTTTAAACAGATCGCAGCAATCACATGCAAATCTACGTTTGAAGCTATACAGGCTGACCAAATGCGTGTGCCATTTCTTTTTTTTTTT
>Ga0126338_10000143_pt1 | contig 28797 bp, 18 predicted proteins | sample OrbCmetagenome_2_FD_92529 | JGI IMG/M metagenome (GOLD analysis project Ga0126338, IMG submission 92529) | Coral microbial communities from Petempiche,Puerto Morelos, Mexico - Orbicella C C metagenome | ecosystem: Host-associated > Invertebrates > Cnidaria > Coral | place: Petempiche,Puerto... | reverse complement strand
TTAAATGTAGCGTGTGTGGTTGGGGGGGTGGGGGGGGTGGGGTGGTGGGGTGGTGGGGGGGGGGGGGGGGGGGGGGGTAAGCTGTTGAGTTTCTGTATCAAGCACTGATGTTGTTTTTTTATTGCTTTCTGTTAACTTGTCAATGGACGTAGGTCAGGTGGCCAAGCTTGAACGGCACCTGAGCCTGTTACGTCAGGAGTATGTCAAATTACAGAACAAGCTTGTGGATCTGGAACAGAAATACAGTGTAGCAGTAGCGACATCTGGGCAGACTGGAGAACATGAAAACACCTTTGTCAGCAGATTACTGAAAACTGTTGCTGAACTGTTTGACAAGGATTTGTACAGGTGCAGAGGACTGTTTCAATCATGCCTAGTGCTGTAAAACAAGTCAGGTTGTATAATAACCTGTGAGATGAGGACTAAAATAAATAAAATGTCATTGTCAAAGGGGATTTCCATAAATTACAAATACAGTAATGCATTTCAAGTGTTTCTATCACTAAGGGCAGCATTCAACTCTGGATTTTGTAAGACTGAGTGACTTGAAGGAATGACCTTTAGATGGATTGTTTGATATTAGAAACACTGTAAGCCTATTATGGGTAATACCTTTCTTTTCTATATGGCTTTTGTTTGTAGCCCATATAACACACGCTTTGATTGGCCAATTATAGGGTATTATTCTCCCATAATGCTCATGGGCTGATTATGGGCCTGCAAAACTAAAGCAAAAAGCTATGTACTAAAATAACCTATTAACCTTGAATGTTCAGTCCTTACAGGAAAATCTCAAGCCTCAGCCTTGCCGTAATGACCTCGCTATTGCTTGGTCAATACATGTACATGTAGGCAAGGTCACGACTTGAGATTTCCCGTAAAGAGCTCATTCTTAGTTAATAAGTACATGTAGTTATTAATAACAATTGTCATATTTATACACATGTAAGTTTATTATATAGGTGATGCCTATAAGATCAGTATTACTTCTTAGAACTAATCCCAGACCAATCTATGTAGCACTGTAAACCACAAAAACTGCTGATTAACAGATGCACTAAATATATTGTATTTTTTTGTTTACATGTACTGTATCTACAGTGACATCACTGTATGTTTTGCGGACCAGAAAATTAAAGCGCACAAGTTTGTTTTGGCGGCACGTGGGGATCACTGGTCTAACAGAGATTTGAATGAGATCAGTGAACTTGAATTAACAGGTGACTCAGTGCCTTCAGTGTTTAATATATACAAAATTACGCATTTACAGTAACATTAAATCTTCCTTTAAAATTGCAATTTTATTGTCATCTTTTTTCTGCTTAATTCTCCTGACCACTAATACTATCATGTAATAAACTATTCACTGTCACATAATCACTCTCAACTGGTGATGAGTATACAAAACAAGGTAACTGTCATTTTATTGAGCTCTCTCGAGAGTCTGTTCATGTTTTTTGTTTTGATTCATGTAAGACATCTTAAAATGTAACATTTTGCAACTACTTTCATGATGTAAATTCAGTTTCATGTTAACTGTCATTATGGAGGCAAAGGTTGATGTTTCGTTCTTTCTGATATCACTTGATGAAACAACTTAGTAGCTGTAAAAATCAAGAAAACTGTAGGAAAGATAATTTAAAATACCTCAAAAATAAGATAAGTGGTTCATAACGAATGACATCGATTTGCATTCTATCGAGTGAGACTCGCAAACATTAGAGTGCTGAGACTGTGCAGTTTGCGCTGGAAATCATCTTTATAGTGCTATATGCTCATTGCAATTCAATGCCATCTTAAACAATGGTTTTGTGTTATGCATTTTTTAACAATATAGTAATTATCAGTTTATATTAACATGGAGGCTGTTCCTTTTAGATGTAAGTTCATCCGTGGGCTTGACATTGATGAAGTGGGTCTATACTGACCAGGCAGAGATCCCCCATGATGAAGCTTTCCTTATAGAGCTGGTTAAAGCTGCAAAAAAGTACAGACTTAAAGAGCTAAAGGAGAGGTACAGTAACAAAAAACAGGCATGGTCAAGTGAATGTACTTACAAATCAAAAACTTTTCAACATAGAAAGTAGTTGATAAAAAGGAACTGAGCACAGCTGACTATAAAATGAGCTTAGCCTTCAGTGAAAACACTGTAGCACAAAAAGAAATGCCCATGATATTTGCTGGAGATATTTTATAACTAATTTTTAGAAGTCATTTTCAGGATAAGTAACCTGAAGTTAACGTAATGTTGAAAACATTTAGTTTTTTGCTTTTTCAGTCTTTGAAACCCTTTAAGCCTTGTAAAAATTAGTTACAAAAATTTATTTATTATTATTGTATTTTTAAACCAAATACAATCTTCTTATCGACATGATCTACATGAAGTACATTTTTCTTTTCTCTTAACACTATCATTCAATAAAGAAATGAGTCTCATGTACATCATAAGCTGACCATGAATTGATATCACTAGGGAGCATCAATGTGTTTGCAGCAGTAAGATTGATTCCAATGAAAGTGAAGAATGATCATCACAGTTAATTTTCCAATTTAAGCAATTGGAAAGAAGAAGCCTGAAAAAATCAGGGCTTCAACGGGATTCAAACCCGTGACCCCCGCGATACCGGTGCGATGCTCTACCAACTGAGCTATGAAGCCACACATTGGGAACGAGGTCAATTAATTGAGTTCAATTAATTGAATTATTTCACATAAACTTTACATCATTGATTCCAATGTTGAAAAAACCTGTTTTCATCTGCTAGGTGCGAGAAGATGTTGATGTCGTCAGTGTCCGTATCGAACTGTATCAAGTTTTATCAGACAGCTGAAGATATAGGTGCCAAGGACTTGCAGAAGTATTGTGCAGAAATCATCTCTAATCACTGGGTTGGTGAAGTTTTGATGACATACAGATTCTCCTCTGCAATGTCTACTACTCACATACATGAAGTAGTGAGACAAGTCTTTTGTTTAAATATTCACGAAAGATCATGTCCATTTGAGGTCTATTATGAATCATGATGATCATATGCTTCTGTCATGATGAGGCTCTGTAAGGGGTTTTCAAGATACAGGATATATTTGGTTAAAAAATTAACGGGAATGATGCAGGATATATGGAGGAAAAATTAATGGCCAGGGATATGGGATATTAAGATCAGCTTAAATTGGATATTGAGAAGGGAAATCATTAATTTTTGCAACTGGAATTAACAGGATGTTTATGCTGAAAATTAACAGGATTTAATTGCGATACTCGGACACCCCCTAAATGGGCCTCCATGATGCTATCAGAGAAATTTAATTTTCATGCATATCATTACTAGGGATGCATGTTACTAATTATTTTCTAGACCTGGATTATGTTTCTTTTGAGTGGATTTGTTAAAAGGTTGAATATGTTTCATGACTTTAGCATGACCTGAAAACAGAGGACTTCAGCAGTATGAGTGCACCGCTACTTTACGAAATGTTCAAGTCAAAGTCTGGCTTTCCACTTCACCTTGCAGTCAGACATCACAGAGAAGATGTAGTTTTTCTATTCCTTATAGAGTTCAACTCACAGGTAAACCAAAAAACACCTTTTATGATATGAATTATAAATTTTGTTAGAAATTAAGAGGCAGCTCATTCTGTAGTTTTTTTCTTGTTTTTAAGTACAGCAAGCATTTAAAAGTCTTATCTCATAGGCCATTTCCAAGTTGCCTTTTTGCCTCTGTGTCAACTTGAACCTTGTGCAAAACAATTTTATGCAATCAAATTCATTTTCAATGAAAGGTTTTGCATGAGGACTTGTTTTGAAATAAAGGCACAAGGTAACTTAGAAATGGTCTATTGTAGAAGTTACAGTTGTAAAAGTTATCAAAATGGTGACTGGGGTTAGGGTCTGAAGGGAGTTTAAACCAGGGGAGGGATAGTTTGATATTTTCTGGAACAATACACTGTGGAGTGCATCTACATGTATGTAGAGATAAACCTGTATTTATATTAAATGATTTTCAAATGATTATTATTTTATAAACACCAACCGACACTTACATCAACATATTGCTGAATACACTACCCTGAATTTGTCATTGGAAAGCACATGTTTGACATGTCCAGGATCTCAAAACTGGTTTTAATTAACAATTTTTCAGTACTGAAAAAATGCTGCAACAAAAGTGATTGTCTTATCCACAAAATGTTAATTATTCAAGATCTTGAGACAACTTTTAGCGTGCAAACTGACTCTATCAGCACGGCACTTTTTATGTGAGATTACAAGCAAATGTCTATTATACTAGTTCCAATAATTTATATTCACACTGTGATAAAACTGTCATTTTTACCTTGATACTGATGGCAGCAATATTGAAGCGTTGGACAACTCTAATTTTATTATTTATGTTGACAATAATAATTATTGTCATTATCTACATCATTACATGTTTCTTTTCTAGCTACCAGGTAAGCTTAATGAATTGGAACCCTCCAGTGGACTGGTCCCACTACACATCGCACTCACTGAAAAACAAGAAAGCATAGCGAAGACGCTGGTTGGTCATGGCTGTGATGTCAACATGGCTGATTATGATGGCAAGTGTTTGTTACATAAGGCCATCACGCAGGGCGACGAGTTTTCAGCAACATTTTTGGTCAAGAATGGAGCAAGAGGAAGTGCAGCGACACACACCGAACATGTGACGCCATTGCATTTGGCTGCTTCATACAAGTGAGAAATAAAGTTCTGTCAGTTACATTTCATACTGATTTAGAAAGAACAAAAACAACATCATGTGAAAGTGCTGCTCAATACAAGTAGCTTTCATTTGATTTAAAACAGAGTTGTCGCACACCAGTGCCAGGTTGTTCGAAAGCCAGTTAACGCTAACCCAGGATTAAAAGTTAACTGAAGTATTAATTTTTCTTGGATATAAAATGTTTTTCACTGCATATGTTTTTCATAGTTTGAGATTTTTCAAATTCAACACTAAAGGACAAACAATGTAAACAGAAAACATCACTGAATAGTTGCAAAACTCAAATCAAAATTCTCACTAATCCTGGGTTGGCTTAATTAGCTTTGAACAACCCGGCCCAGAGGTTTGTAGACATACTTAAAAGATAGTAAGACTGAAGATCTATTCACTGTGCAAAGTAGTACAACATTGACAAGATAAACTTGAGATAAACTTGCAAAAAGCTGGGTTTATGCCTTTTAAGGTTACCCAAATGCAATCTGTTTTAATCTTCTTCAATTTTGCCTATCCTAGCCCCTTTGTGGGTTTTCTCTGTTTCTTTAGCCATTACTGTGATTTTTCAGTAAATTCTATGACCATTGGGTCAGTGGTAGCCCCTTTCATTGATCGTAGCACTGTTTCTACATGCAGGCCTTGGTCAGCTTCTTCAGCTTCCACTGGAGTTACCAATTCACCTTCTATGACTTCATCAGAGGGCATGGCAAGAATCGCTGTTCTGCTCCTTGAAAATGGAGCCAATGTTGATGCGCAGGACGGTGTGGGGAGGTGAGTGTAGAAAGCATTGCTTGTGTACTGGCTCAATAGAAAATGTAACATGGAAGAACTTTTCCAACAATTTTTTAGGTGAAAACCAGGTTTATGTGTTAAAAGTATTTTCAAACTTATTGGCTGGCAACTGCCAATGCACAGTAGGGGTAGGGTCTTATAATGGGCGTCCCCCCTCTCTGTCATACCCCTTCCTTCCATCCTTCCTTCCATCCTTGCTCTCCTTGCATTTCCTCCTGTCTCCTCCATTTTATGCCTGCTACATAGGCTAATCTACATGTATGTCAAGTTTCCCCAACATTTTGCTTACACCTATTTATTCAACATGGGACAGATGCTTTGAGTGAATTTCATGCTTAAGAAATTAGACAAAGGAAGAGGCCAAGGCCCAAAGAAATTTGGCTATCAGTTGCTAAGCAACTGATTGCATCATGGTGGTGTAATGATTGTTGAGTGCTTAAAGGAGCTTAGTCATGTTATTTTGAGTTATTTTGGCCAGGTACGTAATTACCTTTAAACTGAAGGAAACCTGAAAATAGTAGTTTACTACGACAGAAAAACACCAAAGATCTAATAATAAAGCATAAAGGAACAAGGATGGTTAAGGATGGAGAAGATTGACGCAGATTACCAACAACGAACTTTACATTTAGGCTAAACTTTTCAAGATGTGCAAATTGTGACGTAGCTCTTTTAAATGGAAATTTGTCAAAAATGACTTTTTTCCCTAACTGCCAATATCTTACGTGTCCATGTGTGTCTTCATATCTCAGGACTGCTTTACACAGAGCCATAGAAGCTCAGAATGATGCCGTTCTTAGCGTTCTTCTTCAGAAAGCCAAGTGAGTGGGTTTAAAATATTAATTCTCCTTACTGGAAACTGGCATTCATCTTATTTTTTGATTCTGAGAATCTCGTGTTCTTGTGTTAAGATGGAAAGCACTACTTGGAGTATGTTTCAGGGATATTCCATGCTGATTGCATGGTCTCATTTGCCGTTCATTTCAGGCTCAATCTTGAGCTGCGTGACAACGAGGGCCGGGTGCCGTTGTGGCTGGCGTTATCACGTGACACACGAGTTGATCCAGTGGATGAAGACAGCTTGGCGGCAAAGCTTGTGAAGCATGGGGCGAGTCCTGACGCTATCAACAATATAACAGGTGACTGGTCTCTCTTCCTGTTGTTGTTGTTGTTGTTGTTGTTGTTGTTGTTTTTGTTGTTGTTGATTTTGAAGATGATCCACACTATTACTGTATCTGTACAGATTATAAATTTACTGAATTTATAAAGCTTCATCCTTCAGAAAAAAAGTGCAGGATTGTATCCCAGGTATAGACTGTTCACAGCGCTTTATTTTCTCGTAGTTTTATTCGATCGTTGAACGCGCGGATAAAATCGCGAGAGAAGTGGACGCTAGCGCGTGAACAGTCTATCTCAGCCGAACCAACACTCTGATGAGAAATTTGAATGCGTAACATTTCCAGGCCGAAGTTTGTCACCAGACAGTTTGTAGCTAACTCAAACACAGAACCCCAGGGTTTGGAAGAACCAAAATGCAGAGAGAAATCGGTGACATTCACTTCTTTTTAAAAGGGTAGATAAATTTTGTTTCGTGACTCGTTATCACACTTTGTGTGGAATTACCCCTTAATCAAACACACCAATAACGAAGAAAAAAAAAAACAGGTGTGGGAGACGAATACATCTGATCACCTTCTGATCTCTCTGGTCGAGCGCCATACCTACTGAGGTACTGGTAGACACGTAGGCAGACACGCTAGATCATTTGCTGGGTTATTGTGTGACATGGAACATAACACCCTGCATGCTGCTGGGATCAGTTCTGTCGAGATGTCAACTGTGGTGATAGACACAAAGATGATAAATAGACAGGCAGTGCGATGTAACTGAACTTCACATGAAGCGGTTAATCTTACCAGTACTGTTTTCAGTCATTACTTAATTTTGTTTTAATTCATTTTTTCACTTAAGGTGATTCCCTGCTTCATATGGCGGCTGCTTCTGGTCGAGAGGAGGCAGGTCTGTTTTTAGCTTCGCACGGAGCCCAACCAAACCACACCAACAAGCATGGCGAGATGCCTCTGCATGTTGCTGCGAGAAAAGGCCTGGCGAGACTCGTGTCTGAACTTCTTAACAAGTAGGCACCGACAAATTACTATTTAGATGCGTGTCTTCTTCAGTAACTTTGCTTGCCAAGAAATAGTGTAAAAAAATTGAATAGTCTGTAATCATTACAGACTATTGGTGGGGAGGAGGACTCATTGTTAGTGCGCTCGCCTCCGGATCGAACGGTCCGGTTGCGAGCCCTGGCCGGGGAAATTGTGTTGTGTTCTTGGGCAATACACTCTACTCTTACAGTGCCTCTCTCCACCCAGGTGTACAAATGAGTACCGGCGAATTTAATGCTGGGGGTAACCCTGCGATGGACTAGCATCCCATCCAGGGGGGAGTAGAAATGTTCCTACTCGCTTCATGAGTACAGAAACCGGGATACGCGCCAGCCTGATGGGCCACTTGGCTCGTATACAGACTTATTACAGAACCCCGAAGTGGCCCCAACTGATTGGCGACATACATACATAAACTTTATTAATGTGTTTTTACATCTAGCCGATGGGGACACTTAATATAATTAACATAATAACCTATTGACTATTTTCTAATGAACTGTTAAAAAGCCTAACAATATAATTAACGATATAATATAGTTAAAAGCCAACAAACTATTTTACAAACGGTTTCTCAGTCTCTGAACGCGCTACCTCAGGTTATACAGAAAAATACTTATCTTATCTTTGTTTTTTTTTTTTCTTTTTCAGCGGTGCAAATCCAAACGCCCAAACCACAGAAACAGAAGAGATGAAAGTTAAAGCCGCGGAAAGAATGCGAGCGAGAGAGGCAGCCAAGAAAGAAGCCAGACAAAAGGCCGTAGAAAAATTCCGGGAAATCCAAACGGCCAAGGCTGCAGAAAAAGCTAAAGAAGCGGAACGGCAGAAAAAGGCGCAGAAGTTACCCTCACCTCAACCGAAAGCCGCACCGCCTGTGTCGGCCATCACATCAAATAAAATGAACTCCTTCGAGGCAGACCTGGGTCACAGCACGAATCCTTTTGATGAACCGGATTTCTCGTTCTCTTCTGAAGATGGTGCTAATCCTTTCTTGGATGACATAAGAGCTGCGTCAGCGGCTGCTTCAGCTTTATCTTTTGGTGGCAATCCTTTTGAAGAGAATACAAGTATAGGTGAGATAAACAGACCATTACTTGATCCATTACTTGCATAAAATTTCGGACGATTTAAATTTCGGACAAAAACGTGTCCGAAAATATTTCAAGCGTCCGAATTTTTTAAGCGTCCAAGGTATTTACATTACAGTATACAACTTTTAAGTACCTACTTTCTTGGGCGATACCGTCACATGTACTCAAGGCCAATAAACATACGGCCCCTTTTGCCTGCTAAATCCGACAGTAACCGTGACGTGGCCCGTTACGTTCGGAGTTCCACGGTAATGTGTTTTGCCCACCTCTTTGCAAGAGCTGACAAACTAATGACCAGTCCTTTGTTGGGTAGAGACAAGCTCAATACCAGACTCCTCTCCCAGTGAAGCTAGTTCAGTAGGTGCATCCGCTGACGCTGACGCGGATCAGACTCCTACAGAAGACATGATCCATACGCTGATTGAGGACTACCAACTCTATCAAGATCCTTACCTCAAAGCTGTGATCATCGACTGCCACGGAAGAACTCCGTTACACGTTGCAGTAGCCGACAAACACGAGGATGTCGTGAATTGTTTTATAGACTTTCAAGGTTAGTGAGTCCTTCTTTCCTCTGCAAACAACCGGTCACATCCTTAGAAGAAATTAAGAACTAAACTATAATTATCCCTGGTATGTCACAAGACATAATTTGATTTTTGCTTTTATTGTCCTGTAGTTGTCTTCTTTAAGTCATAGGGATCAGTGTGATGTTTAGCTTGTGTCACTGAAAGCATAGTTATTCGTTTCCTTGATTTGTAAGCTCATTGGATATGGAAGCCCAGTAAAAACAAGCAGATTTCAATGGCCGAATTAAAGAGATTCCGCGGAAATTAAGTGCTTTGATTTCTTCTTTTTGAATTTTGGATTGGATACTGCAAGGGGAGAAACGGGGGAGAGAAGTCTGCTTGTGTGGAAGATATCTTTTAACGTATCTCGTTGGACTGATCGTTAGATAAGTTACATATTCACTTCGCAGGTAGTCTCGGCAGGGGTGGTCGCCTTCCCATCGTACCAGACTTCAACTTGTCAGACAGCGAGGATCAGACGCCTTTGGAGCTAGCCCTGTGTACAGGACAGATATCTGTAGCCAGTAGACTGCTTGATGCAGGAGCAAGTATCGAGGTACAGACGACTAAAGGTCTGACACTGCTGCACAAGGCGGTGAGGAGAGGAGATAACGCCAGTGCTTTGTTTCTACTGGAGCACGGAGCAGATATCAATAACAAGTATGTCACGCCAGTAGCTCAAATGCAGCGTATTTCTCTTTGACTCTTTGGTCCACGTGTAAAGTCCTTTCTACTGCTCGTGGCGCTACTGTACCTGGCGCTACTGTGCGTGACCTAGCGTTACAGGGAGGTAAGCGTTGCTCGCGCTATTTTTACTTCTCACTGTTGTGTGAATTTTGTTCAAGGACCAAGGAGAACAAGACACCGCTGCAACTAGCAATCCAGTGCCGTCTGCAGCCAGTGGTAGACGCGCTTTGTAAGAAAGGAGCCGACTTAAATAGCTGCGATGAGAAGAACAATTGTCCTCTGTGGGTGGCGCTGAAGAGTGGACAGCAAGATATTGCTTCCACCTTGGTGAGTTAAACAAATGGATTCTAGAAAATGCTCACAATTAAGTGGAGCAAGCTTGTCTTTTGCCAGTTTGTTAGCCAGTTGCTCAAGAGACGTCATCAGACATCGGTCTTTACAACCTCAGTGAGCTCGAATTGGCGTGGTCAAAGACACAGGTCTGTGGCTCAGCTCAGTTTATTTGTTTATTGCCCCATTTCAGATCCTGTGATGTTTTCTAGAGACTTGTTCTCTTATCTCGCTTAAGACTTTTATACTTTCACTTAACGCGAGAATATGATACAATCTGAAGAAAGCAATTCTACAAAGTAACATAATGTAGTCTGAAATACGGAGCAAATAGAACAGAGGAAAAAAGGGTTTGGGTCAATGCTTTCTTTGTGAACATATTTGGTAAGCAAAATATGTTATTATGCACCATTATGTATTCCAGAAATGTCAAATTCATTTTAATGTTAAAGAATTTTATGCAACGGCCTGTACAAAAAGGTCTCTTTGTAACGCTGAACTTTGTACTTTGCGTATTATTTTCCCATATTGGCTAAAAAGCTAGTGGATTAGAACATATATTGAATTACACAATTCACCACTAGGTTTTGTACGGCTGTGACACAGACGCGTGGAATATGGGCCCTAATGGTTGTACCCAATCTCTTCTCCATCGCGCCATCGCTGATCGAGACGAGCCTTCGGCGTGTTTCCTTATTCGAAGCGGTTGTGACATCAACAGGTAAACTTCTTTCCTAGTTGAAGATATTTTCTTTTAGTGAGGGAATTCAAATGGACTATTTGGAATTTACTGACCTCAATGACATTGTTTTCCAGTCCCCGGCGGCCCGGTCCTGACGGGGAGGGAGGTGTTGAAGCCTGGGATGGAATGACTCCTCTTCACTTAGCTTGTGATGCTGGCTTGGATAACGTGTTACAATCTTTGCTCGAGCATAAAGTGAACGTCAACAGCAAGGTTTGCCATGCATTTATGTGACTGTTTTTTAGTTTAAAATTACATGGCTGCCACAGGTCAGGAAATGGCGGGGAAAAATACTCTTCAAGGTCTGGGAAAAGTCAGGGAATTTTATTTTGAGTCAGGGAAAATTGACATTTTGAAGGAAAATCAGGGAAAATTGTTAGTAACCCGGCTATACCATCGAAGGCTGGAAGAAAGATATGGGGACACTGTGATTCAACGATTTTTTCCCGTAATGACGAAGTAAAGAAGGAAAAATTTTTGAACACTAGATCTAACATTTTGTATTTCTTTGGTCTGGGAAATTTTGTTTTTATCAGGGAAAAATCAGAGAATTTTGAACAGTGATGTCCGTGGGAACCATGATTTAAGCGTTGTATAATTTAGTCGAGCTCAAGAATAAACCTTTGAGATGAATTGGATGAATATTTATCATCCTGATCTTTTCCAGGACTCTGAGGGTCGTAGTCCAATCCATATCGCAATCACCAGCAAGCATCCTATCGTCACCAGGCTTCTGCTCAGCCATCCGGAACTAAACATGAACGTCACGGACCGCTCAGGTCAGACGCCATTCGCTGTTGCTTTGAGAACACGTGATCACGAGGCTGCAGGAGCTATTTTGGCACGTGAACCAGGCGCCGCTGAACAGGTGACGAAGAAACTACTATGGACTCCTTAAAAAGCTGTTAAAAGCTCGTATGGCGGCCGGGGCGGGTACTGGGGATTGTAACAGTTGGGGTATTTCTTCAGACTTCTCTTTTGGTGCACTGACATTGGTGACCGAAACGTCCATACTACCTGCAGTGGCTGATTGGTTGATTTTGAATTTTCGCGCGAAAGTAACAACCAATCAGAGTTAAGGATTTTTGCATAGCTACGTCCTCAGTATGAGATTTTTCTGCCCGAATCTCCGACTTCTCCGTCGATTTGTGGGTGGGTGAGAGGGGAGATGAGATTGACTGCACGAGGAGAGAAGCTTGTTTACTCGAGAAACAATATGTCACATTGCACTATAAAGCAAGTTTTGCTATTAACGTTTTACTCTTCAAACTTGCTAACTTACACTGTTATGTTGTTTTCTGTTAGCTGTAGTTTTTCTATTGTTTTACTTGTACCTTTTGTAATTTTGCTGTAAATTATCATTAGTTTTTTTCTTTCTTTCTTTCTTTTTTAATATTAACTCTTGCCCGCGCCTCGATTTTAGTTCTGGAATTAGTTGCGGGGGCAAGCAACTCTTGTAACTCTATATAAGAAAAACAAAGTTAAAGGTCAAAAAATTAAAAAGTACTAGCTAATAAGTTGTTTCCTATATATCCTATCAATTCTTTACTGTTTACTTTTATTTCCAGTTCGACTCCAAGGGCCGCAACTTCCTTCACTTGGCGATACAAAACGTTGACGTCGAGACTGTCTTGTTTCTTATTGGCGTGTCGGCCAATGTCAACTCTAGAATCCAGGACTCTTCTCACAGAACGCCGCTGCACTTGGCAGTTAGCGCAGGCTCAGAAATTATTGTGAGACACTTGGTAAGATATTGGTAATTTGCTTTCGACACACTATGTGGTTTAAAACTTAAATTGTTGACAAATATAGTTTGGTAAGGTATCCTCCGCAGGCGAACCGTGGGTTGTACCTCAAACTCGAGTGTCAGCGTTGAAGGGTTTGGTTTATTTGTGCTTACCGTCCTGAAAATATACGATCTGCTCTGCCTTACTCTCTTGTGATTTGCTTTTATTTGTCTTTAAAGCTCCTCGCGGGCAGCAGAGTAAATGATGCCGACAAGCATCGTCAAACAGCATTGCATATGGCGGCTGCTAACAACAGCGCGTCTATCATAAGTGTTCTACTGGAAAATGGAATTGATCCAGACGCTGTGGACGAGAGAGGAAACAACGGTAAGAAATTCCTGTAAAAACGCAAAACAACGGCATCGACTTCTTCTAAGGACTACAACTCGTTTAAGGACTTCAAAAAACAACGGCATGAATTTGCTGTAAGGACACGGGTATTGAATTCTTTAAACAAAGATATGGAATGGCTCAAAACGCTAACATCATGGAATTCTTTGATGGATGTGATACAAAAATATTCTGAACATTACAGATGAGCTACAAGTTACCTTTGTTTAAACATTGTCGCCCATTGTCATCAATGTCATTTATCATCGTCCATTATTCTTTTGTGGAGATTAACTGATTGATTGATTGATTTACTTATTTGTTTATTTCTTTGCCCAGTTTACTGTAGATGATTTTACTTTAGTCATTCCTGAACAGTTCTCTGAGATCACTAGGTCCAGGCTCACAGGACATTGCTCGATCACTTACGTCAATGAACCTCTATTATCTTTCAGCTCTGCACGTGGCAGTGCAGTGTGGTCACGTGGAGGCTGTTCGCGTGCTACTCACGGAATCATCTATAAATGCGGAAGCTTTTAATGCAAGGTAAGTGCCTTATTTTTCCGGTTATACGCTCCGGGCTCATACAACTTTATAAGGGGTTTTGGTTACATAAATATCTGGAAGACCTCATAACCCTGGGTGGACCTCATAACCCTTGTCGCTCCTCGAAAAACTACGCCCCTGTTTCTTTGTGAGACTATACTGTGTTAGCCTCCTGTGCATTCGTTGTTATTACTCGTTACGCACTCCTCCCTAACGGTGGAGGGGAGGAAAGATTGCATGACAAGTCCAAAGAGCGTTTATAGGTGTGGATATTCTGTAATATAAAGATGCTGGCAAGTCAACTGGTATTGTCATTCCTAATGGAAAGACTACAATTGCTAATCAGCTCTAATGTTAAAAAAGGTAAAGGTGTACAAAGCTCCTTAAATAAAGTTTCCTTGTGTGTTTTTTCATGTGTGTCTAGAGGCCAGAATCCACTTCACATTCTAGCGCAGTACGCCAAGGACAACGCTGTGGCCATATTTGAATTGTTTCGTCAGTCAATGCCTGATTATCCCATCAATGCGCTTGATGCCGACGAAAACATCGGTGAGTTATTATTTTGAAAAGATATGATGTGGGCTAAGAGTAAGGAGACTTAATAAACAAGTATGGTGGAACGCTGAAAGGAGTGCTAAATGCGGTGGTTATTTTAGCTCGAGAGTTAGTCATAAGTCGAGAGAAGATCATAGACGAGTTAGAGAACGGGAAAAAAACAACGGTGAAAATCTAAAGCTAAAAGAGGGCGACATCTTGAAAGCAATGTTTCCCTAGACAAAACCCTGTAGATTGCAGTGTCAGACAGAAATGTCTTCTTCAATGTTATCTTCTCATTATTTATAACTAATTAACCCTGAAATCCTCTTCGTATCTTGCGTTCCGCCTAGTGTTCCGTCACATCATATTTGTACCCCTTGGTCTCTCTCATCCAATAATATTAAAGAAAATAACACCAAAAAGCTTGTTAGGATACGCTCTGCCAAAAGAATGTCCAGACTGCAATTTGTATAAAGAGTGGGAAATTTAGATGCATGGCCAAAATCGCGATTTGGTTGAAATTTTGACCTGATTGGCAAGAAATGAAATGGAGCCACTCTGATTGGTTAGTACAAAGCTGTAGAAGTTCCGTCTGTGAAACAGTTTTAGAACTCAGCCGACCAAAATCAAAAAAAAAAAAATTACATTTGGCATCTGGACTCGGAAATCGAACTATTGGTTGGAGCTACTGATGAAAGGAACGTACTGACGTACTGAATAGTATCTCAGTGTCATATCTGGAACTATCGTAGCACCGAGTGATTAAGCGGAAGAGTTATTTCAGTACACCTGTACAATCGTGATATCGTATACGTTTCCTTCTCGCAGCATTGTTTCTTGCTTACACCAATGGCGCGGCTCGATTGTGCCGTGAGCTGCTGAAGGCAGGTGGAAGCCTGGCCACCATTAACAGACATGGAGTGTCGATATTTAACGCGCAAGTACCAACAAAGAAGCTTCTTTACACGTTACTGGGTAAGTATATAATGTTGTTACAGTTGATCCCCGCCTTTTCGAACTCTCAGGGGACGAGAAAAACAGCTCGAAATAGCGGGGATTCGAAATAGCCGATAGTAAATGACTGAAGAGCAAATCCAAGGAAAATAGATTTTAAAGGGGAATTCGAAATAACTGAGTTGAAATTAGGGGAGTCTAACTGTATTTGTTATCGGCCATATGGATCACAACGGAGAAATGCGAAGAAAAAACTCGTGAGAATTCAAAGAGGGGGAGCTTTTTTGCAGGACGCTTTACGTTGGAAAAGAGAGACTGCTTGTGTACTGCATGAGACAAGACAGATACTCCTTAATTATTAGTTGTGTCATTCTTATAACTGGTATGTATGGCTTTGCAGTGATTTTTTATGAGAAATTAGATGCAGGTCAAAGATCACTGAAATGAATGTAAAACCACGATCTGTTTTGAGTTCTGAGATTTTCCAGCCTTGAATGAATTATATCTGAAATGCTTTTTAAATTGTTTTTCCTATTCAAGACATGCTGAGTGCTGAGCCGCAGTGGATTGACGGACCCGTGTGTCATGAGTGTTCTATCAAATTCTCCGTGAAAACTCGAAAACATCACTGGTCAGTAAGAACTATTTACTTCAGCCGCAACCCCCAAATGATCCTATGCTTAAGCAGGCAAAGTGCAAGCCGGGGGTGGTGCCGGGTAAATGGTTAACGTGTTGGACTCCGGATCGAAGGGTCTGGGCTCCAGCTCTGGGCCCTGGGTAATTGTGTTGTGTTCTTGGGCGAGACAGTTTACTCTCGCAGTGTTTCGTTTCATCAGGGAGGTTACATTGGTATTGATGAACTGTTACGGTAATGCTGCAGATTTGGTTTCCGTTGGGTCATTGAAGTCACCTATCTTTTTTTGGTTATTATTACTTTCTCATGATTCTTCTTCGTGTATATGTTTTTTCAGTCGTCACTGCGGTCGCCTTCTTTGTGCCAAGTGTTCATCCAAACAGATCCCCATCATAAAATACGAGTTAACCAAACCTGTGCGAGTCTGTGATGTCTGTTTTGAAATGCTGACCTCAGGAGCAAGCTAGTACTTTCTCAACGCCTAAATGCTACTACACGTCCGGATGTCTTCTCTAAAAACCGACAAGTTTAAAGGGGAAATGTCGTAGGATACACATGCGCGACTTCAGAAACAAAATTGCCCCCGCAAAAATATCAAAATTTAATCGCAAATCGGACAACTGTAAACAATTACTTGGCCTTTTTGTGAAGGTTTCAGCGTAGTCCTACGTATTTCCATGAAAAGATAAGATTTTGAAATTGTGTAGACGTTATAAGCGCACATAAGCGTCTCTGTATTGGAAATACCTTGTCTCCTTTAAAGGAGCTTGAAAGGAGCTCAGTCACTGTATTTTGAGTCAGTTTTGCGACGTACAAAATTACCTTTAGATTGAAGGAAAATTGAAAAAAGTAGTTTACTATGATAGAAAAAATAGAATCATAAACCATAGAGGAACAAGGATGGTTAAGTGATATGTCAAACACGAGAGACAGTGTTTCATCGGGATGTCCAAACAGAAAATACGACGTGCAGCGGTGTATTTTTGACGAAATTCGAGGTGTTTGAATAGCCGATGAAACACTGTCCCGAGTGTTTGATATACCTTTTCAATCGTAACAAACTAAGGCGAAAACGGAGAAGTAAAATCGTCAAAATCTTTGCTATTTATTACTTTGAGAAGGATAGAGAAGATTAAAACGGATTACAAACGACGAACTTGAAAACTTAAAGCTAAACTTTTTTAGATGCGCAAATCGTGACGTAGCTCCTTGAAGTGTTTTATTCCATGTTTTGTTAGGTTTTCGTCGTCCATCTTTGACCAATACACGTTGAGTTGTATTTTTCGACCGTGGCATGTTATTGTCGGTTTCCATAGTTCTTGTGTTTTGATTAGTCAAAAAGTACGAAACCCATCAGAATGTTGTCAAAGAGACGTCAAAAACCAAACTTTGTCGTGCGCGCGGCACGCATGCGCTTTTAAATGGGCTTTTTCTAAGAACTCGTTTCCAGGACCACCGTTAGTCGACGCCATTTTGTATTTCTCACAACAAACTTAATCACTTCAAACTTCACCGCAACTCTGACCCGCCTAACAATCATACAGCGCTTTCTAGTCGGGCAATGCTCTGCTTGGTCAGATTGACACTAAATAATCACAACAATGCGAGAATCGTAGGTAACAATTTAGTTTAGTATAAAATGAATTTGTCCGATAATTGTAAAAAGGTATGTTCTATAGAATAAATGTTTACAAAACACGTTAGTTTGGTCTACTGACTGTAACGCTTGTGTGCTGGACAGCGAAAAAACCGACTTCACTGTGGGCTTGAAACACTTTCTTGTTTGGGATAGCCCGCATCCCGTACCCGCGGCCCACAACCAGTACCCGCACCTTGATTGTCCTGACTAACGCATGAAAACAATGGAAAATGAAGGAGTGAGAGATGAAATGGTTTACTGTAAACGTTAAAGATTGTAGTTACCCAGTAGTTCTCTTAAAGCAGGTTTAGGGAGCTTATTTGTTCAGTTAGCGTTATTGATAAGTTGTGAAAATGATTTCTGCCGCCTGCTTTGTCTCATCACGTCACTTACATGTTGAGTGATCAACCATTGGGTGTTGATTGGTTTATGGCTGTGAACTTTGTCAGAGTATAGTTGTCCGTTGAATTCAGGCTATATCAAGCACCTTTGATTTCGGTCGCCGATTTAAAACAAGCCATCATGTAATGACGGTGTGCATCTCGAAGATTTTCAATTTTTTTTTTTCCAAAGGAAAAAACATACATGAATTACATCACAGATATGTAACTGCGTAATTGGCACTTTATCTACGATCCTGCTGGAGGGCAACAATTGTTTTTTTTTTCAGCAGCGCATTTTCCTTAAAAAAAAAGTCGAGTTAGTGCGAGAACTGACCTAAAAAATAGAGAAAATTATCTTTTCTCAAGATTGCTCTTGGGAAGGACTAGTGCGAGAAAATAAACGTTTTCAATTTCCATATCAAAGAAAACGGCCGACCTAAGGAAACTCAAAGATATTTTGATCACCAAAAAGCCTACGTACAACACATAAGATAAAATAGAAACACGTTCTGGGACTAAGTGCTCGTCTGATTTTAATGACCTTGATTTATTAATTCTCCGTGATGGAGTATTTATGGGAATGTTTCCGTGGTAGATTTTCACGAATACGCAACAGCAAGCTTTCGTGATGCCAGACATTACGAGTAACAGTCTTGCTGATTTTTTCAGGATCTGTTACGTGCAAATTTGCTATCGTACGTGCACAGGAAAGCACGTTTCGAAAACATCTGCAAGGGGTGTTATTTTTTCTCAGCAACTGAGAGTGCTTGGTGCATTTTGTTCCCACAAACTGTCGTAACGGGCGATACGCACTGACAAATAAATGCAAATTACTGATTGAAGAAGCACACCGGGAAAAATGTGTTTTTTATTACACGAAATAAAAGGTAAATCTTTTGTACTCTTACACAAAGATCGCGATAATTTCTTCGCCAATTCGATTGCTGTAAATGAAATACATCGTAGTGAGCAATTTGTTAAATGGAGAGAAAACTAGTTTCGTTTTAATCACAAGATCTAAGGTAGCGGGTTTTGTTCCAGCTGTGACGTAACAGGCCGATCTGATTAGTGTCCCCGATAAGCTCTTTTTAATTCATAGAGTTCATTTATTTCACTTGAAGCCTGATGGAAGCAAGCCTGAGGTAAGCGAGACGTGAATGCAGTGTGATTGTTTAACAATGGTTAGAATACATTCTCGTTACGACTTGTATGCAGTACAAGTTTCTTCAAACTAGGTTTGCTTTGCGCTTCTCATAAGTCTTACAGGTTAGAGCGTTTGTAACAGTGACAACTTTAAAATCATTCTTCTGTCTTAACTAAAACAGTAATGATAACTTTTTATTGTGCTACCTGCTTTAGTCGAGTAAGAATTAACTCAAAAACGTCAATTCGCCACCAAATCATCGAGGTCACAATGTTTTACTTTTTTTTAAAGTTCTAGCTTTTTTGCGAGCAGCATCTTTTTAAACCAATTCCTGACTGAGCTCCAAGCACCTTTGCTATCTCATCAATACACGGACGGATGCGAACAAAATATTTAATTAAAAGTACAAGAATCAATATTACAACTCGTTGTTGGAAGGTGACATGTTAATGTCTTCAGGTTTTTATTGATTTCTAGTTCTTACAAATTGTCGCATACAGGAAAGAATACATTTTATTCGAGAAAACTACCTTAAAATATAAATCTGAACCATACATTTTACTGTCTAGAAGTACTTTTCAATGAAGACTAAAATCTACAAGCATTTTGAATTACAATTTATAATACTGTGTCAATTGTCCTTTTTCAATAGTTTTGCCCCGATGGTCTTTTAATTACCATCGTGTTCTTTTCGCAAGAATAAATATGACTCGGCCAGCATACAAATCCTTTCATTGTTAGACCTTAAAATCGAGACCTCTTAAGTTCCAAATTTGCAACGCAAATTCTGTCATCTGCAGTAGCTCCTGGCAAACGAACAGTGTATTATTAAAATGATCATGCAATTGACAAGCGATGTGACATTTCAGGCCTGAATTAGCATCGAAATGGACACTGTCTATTGTCAACGAAGGACAATGTCTCAAAAGTAAGAGCAAATTGATTGATTAAAACTGATGAATCAAGAACACGGTTCTATGATGGCGAACGACCATCGAGTCTATTTATTCTCCCTCAATTGGCCAAGTAAACTAGCAATTCTTAAAGTACAAAAAATCTCATCTCTCACAGCTGCCACGTAGAAAGAGCAAACGTTACTAAGACAACAACGAAAATCAGTGGTAAGACGTTGGTGGTTTGCTCGTGCATAGGTAAAATATATAGTATTTAGAACAGTAGCGTTACCTAACTGAGCTCTTTATTTGTTGCTTAAAGCTACCTTACGCAAAAATTTTTGTGATTTCGTAAAAGGAAAGCTGTTGGTGTTGGCCCTTAGCTAAGTTAGTATTAATACGTGAAAACCAAATTTGAAATTTGAAATAGGAACTCAGTACTTCAACCAACTAGACAAAACTGTCGAGATCTTTGTGTGATTTCAATTGCAAAACGCTAATTTGAACGTTGAAAGTATATAGCAGACCTTTCTTGTTTTCAACCCTCTTTTTCCTTAGGATCGGTTCACAAAGCCGTTCATATGTATTCTTCTTTTCGTTTGACAATGAACTATCTCGTAGTGTACATACAGACATAATTCCTAATGGCGTTGCTATGGCACGTTGTCACGGGCAGGTCGTTATAATCGCCTGGATAATTACATGATAAGATATTAACATTAATCGAGCCGCTTGATGGAAACAACTTGTGATTAGTCGGTTTACAAGGGACTTAATCCTCTGAGTTTACTCACTGAAACTTTCTTCTAAATTTAACCTCACTTTGTCATATTGTATTTGCATCTCACTAAGTAAGCTTTCCCTGAGTCATCACCAATTAGTCAAGATGGAATTGGTTTACAGGTAACATGATTAAAGAGCGGAGATCCACAGACTCGCTAAAAGTCGAGAATAGGTTTTTTCAATAAACGTGTAATGCACACAAAAGGCACATGATTGGTCCTTTGAGACACACGACGTCAATAGAATCGCGAGAGTGTTTAAATACCTTATTTCACATTAACATCAAAACTTGTTGTTTGAGCAGGCCTTAAACGAAAATAGACGAACAATAGCGAATTCAATGCGCGTGAAATAGACCCCTCGTTATCCTGAGGCTGAAAAGAATCGATTCGTTTCACCTCAGTAAGCTAATTTTACGTATGATACCATGAAAAGTGTTATTGTTGGACTTGTAATTGATTTGACTCGCGCGTCTGTGATCCCTTGAGTGAGTTTACTGTATTAGTTGGTGTTGACGCGACAAATTGTTTATAGAGCTCTGAATCAAGGGTGACCGGACAAACTGAATCAGGATGAAGCCAGACGATTAACTGAAAGGTGAAAATGGAAAAAGCTGTGAGGTTCGAGAACAATGAACAATCGGACGACGAAGATGAACTGCATAACACGGGACAAGTATCAAATGGAGGACACAGCAACAGCAATAGCACAATAACAGAAGATAAAATAAAACACAAACAAAGCACTTTAAAGGACAGCGATAGCGTGGAATCTGTGGGAAGGTGGAGAACGGTGACTAAGCAAATCCGAAACGCGGTGTTTGTCAAAAACTCCGTGAAACCGTCGAGATCGCGACGGCGGTCAACGGTGAAATCTTCCGTTACTGTGGATCCGTTTCTTCAAAAGTTTAGCACTCGAGATAACAGAAAGGTTACTCCACCAAACCGAAAGAGATCTAAGGCATCAAGTAAAAGTTCCTCTACTGATAATGTACTCTCAAAGGTGAATTCCGCTGACGGTTCGCGCCGCGCTACTTTAGAAATCGAAAAAGAAATTGACAGTGAATTAGCAAGTGGCTCTGTATACGAGTACGACCAAACGATTCGTTGGAAAGACAAGAAGCCTATTTTCGATCCAGATGGTCTTCATCTTTGCGTGTGGTTTTATGTGCTTGTTTTTGCGATCCGCTATAACCTGTGGGCATTGATTACGAGAATAGCCTTTCCCGAAGCCCAGACTGGCGTTTTGAAGATAGTTTGGCTTCTCTTCGACTATTTTTGCGATGCCATTTACGCCCTGGATATCGCCATCGCAGCGCGAACTGGCTTTCTAGAGGAGGGAATTCTGGTAATGGACACGAAACGAGTGTATAAGCGATACATTCACTCTGTAGAGTTTATTGCGGACGTGGTGTCCTTGATTCCAACTGATGTTTTGTATGCCGCATTTGGACCTCTTCCGCTTCTCAGAGTCAACCGAATTGTTAAGGGATACAAAAGCTTTCGTATTAAATCCGTCATGGAGTCACAAGCGAACTATCCTACTTTCTTGCGCGTGTTCTTTCTAATGCACCTTATGTTTCTCCTCATACACTGGAACGCAGCGTTTTATTACATGATATCTAGAGCGGAGGGATTCGGAACTAATGAATGGGTTTATCAAGGGAACGGTTCCCTGTATCAGCAATATCTACAATCTTTTTACTGGTCCACGCTCACACTGACCGCCATAGGAGATCTGCCTCAACCGACCACAAATCTGGAGTGAGTATATGTTTTTCTTTTCAGTTTAAACTCGTACTTTTTAACATATATGTGGCTTAAGTAGCAGGTTTGTGTGTATGTTTATTTAGATGTTGTACTTGGCGTGAGAACCATGTGATAATTGTGGTATTGGACCCTCAAGTGAGTCGAGTGAATACAGTAGATCACACGCATGGAAAATTCTGCTTTTAGAAATTTTCAATGAAAGAGCGAGCGATCGCACGTAGTTTTGTTTTTAGAAAAGATATGTTAAATTGATTATATTTTTAGTTTATTTATGCTCCTCTTCCGCCGAAGTTGAATTTTGCACTCAATTTTACATAATCTAAATATCCCTGATTAGCATTAGGCCTGAAAATAGCCCGAAAACCCACGGTGATAGAAACACGTTGCGGTGAGCCGTTAAGGGTTTTAGAGACAGCCTGGATATCACAAGAGCGACAAAAGCGACTCCGCTACTCACTGAAGATGCGTGAAAATTTAATTTGCATTTGTCAGAGCTGGGAAAATAAAAACCTCTTTTCCCAAAGTTAATAAAATACAACGGCTTCCAATAAACCTATCACGCGCATAAGTTGAAAGTTGAAATTACGGTACTCAGTGATTGGCCGAGGGGCGGACAATACAAAGGATATCGAGCATGAGTTTTTTTTCTCCAAGCCAAGAGAAATCGTTTCGCAACCGTACTTGTTTCCACTCGTTTGATGAGTGGCAAAAATTCCGACTCTCAGGAAAAAAGCGCGCAAAATGCGATATTTTACTTTTGTTTTTATACCGCTGAAAAGCGCCCAAACAAACTCTGTCATTTCCGTCAAAGCTTTTTCAAATATTGAGCACTTGCTGGGCTGTTCCTTTAGTGCGCTTGTATTAGCGAGTTACTAAGATCGCGTTCTCTCTAGGAGTAGAACTTGCACCTGCGGCTAAATTAGTTTGAAATGCGCATCGATTAACTTGAAACAAAAATGCAATATTTTCATCGACTTGGGTTGGAAAGGCATGTTCACTATACATTAAAGAAATTTCGAAATCTTGTCTCGTTCAAGGCAAGCGAGAGACAGCTTAAACTACAAAAATTGTTCGTCTCCACCATGGCAGCGAAAGGCGTGAAATTGGGAAAAATATCTGTATGTATTATTAATTCAGAGTATTATTATGAAGATCGATTTTAGCGTGAATTTGCGATCATAATTTGTTTTCTTTGCTTGTGGTCCATTAAATTCGCAAAGCAGCCTTAGGAATAAATGTTTCTTTCTTATTAATTTTGCAAGCCGGCGACAGCTTATGAGATTTTTCCACGCATTTTTGTCGCTCAAAAAAGCAGCTGTTTTGATAGACCTTTTGCTTCGAGTCGAGTACTGAATATTCGAGGGTAGTAAATGTTTTTGTAACAGTGACTTAGCATTTTTTCTTGTCAATGAGGTAGACTTAAATTATTCTATTTCGTGAGTTTAGCTGATACGATATAATTAATGTTATTTTGAAGCTAAAAGCTGGAAAAAAACCCGAAAAAAAAAGCAGAAAAAAGCAAACAATTTTCAGGCCTTCCTCTCGGAGCTTAAAAGTACCCTCAATCCATCTATTTGATGTTTGCTCAACCTTATTTTCAGCCATGGCAGTTCTTGGAAGATCTTGTCAATCAAATTTCAATCAACTTCCTTTCGCAATTTCAAATAACACACATACAAGCTTCTTTTTTTTAATAAAAAATGGTATTAATATGCATAATATCGCAGGTGCTTTATAGTTGTCGTGACAGGCTTTTATTTACACCGGGGTGCATGCCCTGGAAATCATCTCATTAGTGAAATGTTAAGGTCACTAAACATCAAAAACTATTTCAAACCATGTTAAGCTGTTTAGCTTAAACAGTTTTTATCATGTTCAAAGTGTTGGCCAGAGCGGCAGGGATCTATTTTGGCAGCTTCACAAGTCCTTTGAATAGCATTATGTCTTGTCTTGCAGATTACGCCGGGTCGATTAAGAAAAGATAACGAACATTAGTGTTTTCAAGGACTTTTACATACTAAACACAATTTTTTTGCACCACTCTCGTAATCTTACACGCGTCTTATCTGTCTTTATCGACAGACAAATTAACATTGTCTGTTGTTTTACTGATTAACCTAAGCTCCGGTTTAATCTTACGAGTTCAATTGCAAACCCTGATCGCGTATACACGATAATCGACATGCCAATAAGCTGTCCGAAAGCTGGCTCGAAAGTAAATAGCTGAAAATGAACGCTTGACGGCTGGATTTAGTCCAAGCTAACAAATGATGTGGACAGCCGATTCGCGCCATTTCAAGTTGAATCTCTCCCACACTCAAGCCTATGATTTATACCTTGTATATCTGTTGTGTTTCGTCACTTTTCTTTGCCTCATGGAAACTAGTGGACTTTCACAATTTTTGTTAAACTGCTTATCAAATTCACACCATCGCTTATAAATACACTGGCCTTTGTTCGAGTATGGATTACAAAGGATTTCTTTTCAAAACAATTAACATTGTACTATTGATTTCTTACGATTCGCAAAGAGTAAATTGAATTCTTCCGAAACTTGGTTTACAGTTGAAAATATGTACCTTTAAACTTTATACGCTAAAGAACGCAGTTGCATATTTGGTGACCTTTACGAACGCAAAATGGCGAAACGAGAATGCATGTGATTTGCTTGTATTTGCGCTTGCTTCCCTACATAAGCAGTGTCCACAGGTTCACAGCTTTGTGAACTAAACAGCAAAGCAAAAATCCCTTTTGGTAAGGCGCTGTTAGGATAGTTCCAACAAGCGATATGGCGTTGAAAAAAGACATAGCTAGAGAAAACGAAACGGAAGATATACGTAAAAAAAAGTTTTGTCGAAATTACGACAACAGAGGAAAGATGTAAGCAATTTAAGGGGAACCTGAATTTCTAATGTCAGAGCAGAGATTGATTTTTATTTAAGACCCCCAGATTTGACAGGCAAAAGGCTTCACCTCGAGAAACGGGGAGATGATCAGGTTATCAACAACTTTAACATTGTCTCGGTCCTTTTCACTTGCTGTGCTTAACATTCCGGAAATAATGTTGCATTGCTGTGATTGCTGCATTACTGCCTGTTCGTGTTTGTTGCGACTGGCTTGAAATGGCTATTATAATCAGTTTTGATTTCACAACACGCGAGATCTCTAACCCACTATGGAGAGATCAAATCAAGACACGCCTTGTCACTTTGTTCAAACGAATTTAGGAGAAACTACCTGCTTTATAAACTGCTAGGGCATTTGATAGTAGTTTTTTTGCCTGCTCTTTCGATAATTTTAAATACTTTACCTTTTTTCAGATATGTTTACACCATCGCTTGTTACTTGACTGGTGTTTTCATGTTTGCCACTATCGTAGGTAAGCTTCACTAATTCAATGGGTGTGCTCCTGATGTACTGAACTACGTTCTCAGTTTGCCAGCTAGCGTGATGCAAAACCCGTGACGTAATCGACAATAATCACGCACGGTATGTTCATGCAGGCCACGAAAAGGTTTCCTCGTAATGGTTTTATGTATTTTCTTTAGGTAACGCAGGAAGCATTATTGTGAACAGAAATGCGGTGAGAATGGACTTCGAGAAACAAAGGGTGAGTAATTCTATCGACTATTTTCTGACGAAAGAGTACAGAGTAACGCTTATTTCACATCAGGTCGTTAATAACCTCTGTCACCCCGGCAGGAAAACACAAAACAGTATATGAAGAAGCATAATGTACCGAAGGACTTGCAAAGACGAGTGGTGATGTGGTATGACTATTCCTGGGCCAGGTGAGAGTTAATTTCATGGATAGTTAAGCAATTTAGCAGTGTCGACTTCAGCCTTGTGCACAGGGTCCTCGATAGAAACAGAGAACGTGTATTGTATACAAGGTAGAAGACCAATGTGCTTCGTTTTGCATGCAAGCCATAGCTTTTCAATAAAATCAGGGAACAAGCTTACAGTGGCGTGTTTTTTTTTTCATAAGACAGACAGACAGACAGAAGGAGGGGTAGGTTAAGCAGAAATATATAACTCATTGGCAGAAAGATACGATTTTCCCAATGGTTTGTTTGTTGTTTGTTTTCTTACAAACGCGATGACTGACTAACCGATTGACTGACTGACTGACTGACTGACTGACTGATTGACTGACCGACCGATTGACTCACTGACTGACTGACCGATTGATTGACTGACTGACTGACTGACTGACTGCCGACGACTGGCAAGTCGTAGACAAGTCAGTGTCGTCTATCGATGGATAATTATTACATGGGCTTTTTTCCGCGACATAACCAAAAAGAAAAAAAAGTTTTTGTCTACTGATTTAACGCTGTTGGTTTCTGTCGAATTCCATAGTAGCCAACACGGCCAGGGCGTTGTGCTCATAATCTAATTGTATGGCAATATCCGGTACAAGGCTGTGTACTCAGAGATCTCAGCGACGACGCATGAAATGTTTAACATTACCGTTTTTAACTCGTGAATTGCGATAGAATTTTACGAGTTGTTGTTGGTGGGAAATTAATTATAGAATTATCTGTATAATGAGTGTTTGGGGAATTTTTGTTTGTAATTTTCTTTTTTTTAAAAGTGTTATAGTTGTGGTGTTCACCTCTTCAATTCACGAGTTTGCTCACAGAGCACTTTGATTAATTTTTTTTTCTATCCCAGAGGCCGAATGAGCACTGGAGGTGGAGATCTGAACTCTCTCACCCTTCTACCAAACAAACTGAAGACGGAGATTGCCCTGCATGTAAATCTTGAGACTCTGAGAAAGGTAAACCAGTAAAATTAACGAAGGACTCTCTTTGTAATCGACTAAAAAAATGCTCTAATTAAACTAAGGGAGACTAAATCTCATTTTCTTTTACATTCACTGTCTACACATAGTCAACTACGGTAGTCAGGAAAATCATTAAGAACCGTGTTTATTCGATTAAGCGCCCAGGGCGCTTATTCGAGGTGGGCGCTTATTCGAGGCTGGGCGCTTATTAAATTTTCACCATTTTTAGTGAGTAAAAAGTTTATTTTCTAACAAAACAATAAATAAGAACAAAACATGACAAAATATTAAAGCATATGAATTGTAACCGTTCATTGTTCGGTTTATGCCCAGGACTTGTTGTGCCAGGAACATTCAAAGCGCGGACACCAAGCAGGGCCATTGCCACGACGTTTGAGCGGGAGATTTTGTGGCTGAAAGAACTTTGCGTCCACATGGACATTTCAGTTGAAACTTTGAGAAAAATTCCAACGTTGTCATAAAATTTTCAGACAATGAAATTAGAGATTGTAAGCCATTAAAGAAATACCGTAATAATCAATACCCATATTCCTCTTGAGCACTTTATCTATCTATTTATTTATTTATTTATTTATTTATTTTTTGGGAGGGAGGGCGCTTATTCGAGGTGGACGCTTATTCGAGGTTGGGCGCTTAATCGGATAAACACGGTAATTAAGTAAGTTCAAATTCTTGTAGCTGGTAGCAGCAACACTGTAAATTCTTTCCTAGGTCTTGTCCACACTACGCCGGAGAATGATGAAAACGAAGCTTTACATCTACTGTTAGGCCTAAAGTCCACAAAAACCCGTCGCAAAAACAGAGCTTTTCGAAAACGTTCTTCAAATCGGAGGAATTTGAAAACGCCGACTTTGCGTTTTAGTGTGGACGTAAAAAGAATTAACTAGTGAGAAAATCTCAGATAGTGCAGAGTGTAATTTACATCTCTGATGCAGTAGTCACCCCTGCTGTTCTCTCCCTTGGTAGTCAACTAGGCCTTATTCCCTTTGCAGAATATGAGCGGACAAAAACTTGATAAGACATAATCTTAGCCGTGTGTATGTTTCATGTTTGTGTTTTGCCCAAAAATAACTTACAATTACCATTTTGTCAAGACGGTTTTAAATTTATTGTGGTATTTTATCTTGAGTTTCGTTCATTTTGTAGCATTACTTTTCATACCAACGTTTGTAATTTGATACTTTTGTTTTCCTCGCCAATGTATGCAACAAGATACCTTTGTTTCCACGAAAATATAACAAAGATGTGTATTTTTTTAACGTACTGCTGGAGATAAATGGAATATAAAAGCTAAATATCTGCTGAAAAGTCGAAGAGGAACGATTTTGTTTTATTCAAAACGTAAATTTTCACCGATAAACAAGAATTAATCTAATTATCAAATAGTCACGTCGAATCACGGAATAGTGCGTTCTAATTCTGTTGCCAGCCGAGTTGGTGTAAACAATAAAACCACATCAAACTAATACA
>Ga0126338_10000141_pt1:0-25000 | contig 28887 bp, 18 predicted proteins | sample OrbCmetagenome_2_FD_92529 | JGI IMG/M metagenome (GOLD analysis project Ga0126338, IMG submission 92529) | Coral microbial communities from Petempiche,Puerto Morelos, Mexico - Orbicella C C metagenome | ecosystem: Host-associated > Invertebrates > Cnidaria > Coral | place... | reverse complement strand
GCTTTATAAATTCGCAAAGCCGTGAATTGATTAAATCCAGTTTGCGTGACAGATGGCAAATTTTCTAACATAATCAGTCAACGTCTAATTCGCAAGTAAAAGGGTAACTCTGCATGCAACTAAATCTAATGATACATCGAATATGGGAAATTAATGGCTCATTAATTTGGGAGCGATCTTACTCAAGTGCTGAGCCGAGGCAATTCAGAGACACAAATTATAATAAACTCGGCACGAGAACGGTTTTTAACTGATCTCCCTTTTTGTTAAGTTTCTTATAGACTGTAATGCGAAAATCTCTCAAAGATTATAAAATGCTGAATATGAGAAATCACAGAATCTGGGAATTTGAGGTAAATTTCGAAGTGTTCCCGCCCGCTTCAACCCTCCGGCCTATCAAGGCTTCTTTGACGACAGAGAAACACAAATAAAATACAAAATGAAAAACTGTTGCTTTTTTTCCGTTTAGCTGACTTAAACAAAGCGCCTTGAATAAAACATTTCGAATATGTCACTGTTTCGTTCGCATGTTTACCCAAAGGGACATTTGCTTTTTTGTTTTTTGTTTTTTTTTTTTGTTAACAGAAATGGAGTTGATCATTAAATATCTTTTTTAAAAAAGCATACAATCAAAACTAACCACTTGTTTCAAGGCAATAAGCATTGCGATTTTTCGATTCATTCTGTAAGCATGTCTTCTATCATGTCCGGATTATGGTAAGCTCATATGATCTATGAATGACTTTGTTTGTCCTTAAATGTTAATTCAGCTTTCATGAGCTTTTTGGTTTCACAAAAAAACTGAATACTGATTCAAAGTGAATCATTTTAGTTTCATCGCGTGTTTTTCACTCGGTGAAATCCAGTTTAGTTTTTGTTATCCGGAATGTAGCAAAATTCTCGATGAAGTGCTTTTTGTTGGTTTTGCTTAGTTAATACAAATTCAGCGCGTGGTTTGAAGTTTTACATTCATTCATCCATCGCGAACAAATTGTTACAAGAACGAGTGCCAGGTTATGTCAGCGCACTACGGATGTTACAAATAAAAAGCTTTCTGTCCCTTTGATCTTTTCTTTATGCAAATGAATCGTTTGGAAAACAATTGGTAGCTGCATTGGGACAAATTGAGGCCGAGTAACCAGTAACACAAAACACAGCACCTGCGAGGTTTAAAGACAAAGAGAACGACAAACAAAGGAACTTCACTCTAAACTCGATCAGAGCAAGGAGATTTTTAAACAGCTGTCTTAGAACTGACAAGGGATATCTGCTTAAAAAACGAGGCGTTGCTTTGTATTAAATTCAGCCCATTTTAGGATGTTTTTCTTTGAAAAGACGCCATTAGCCGTGAGTAATAACGCAATTATCAAACAACATCTTTCTGTCGCCGCACCTGTTACAACGACCAAAGAAAACCATTTGTATACGGCGGGAAATTGACATTTGATGTGTCACGTTCGCCATCGGTCAACAATCGTTTAGGGGTGATTGCGAATAAGTGTTTGCCAAACTAAATGATAAACAATCTCGGAACTCTTTGTGTTTTAGAGGCAGGTGGTGATCAAAAATGCTAATAGAAAATGACAGATCTTGGATGTTAGAAGAACAAGAAAACATCGCTCTGTGAAGCGAGCAAAACGAAACCAGGTGTTTAGACACATCACACTCATTGGTGACAGCGCAAGCTACGAGGCAGGCATAACATTGTGAAGCCGTAAAAATCGTCCTGCTTTCTGGCCAAGACATAAAACGTTATCAATCACAACGAGAAAGCCGCAAATTAAGGGCACCAGGCGCGAAAAATCCTTCATTTAAACGTGTTTTTTTGAGCTCCATGTGTGATATTACTGTGATAAAAACGTCGGTATATGGGCAGTCCATGGGATCATTAAACTACAGCGCTGCTCCACGACAAGAACCGACGAAAGACCTGATCGCGGAAACAGAAGAAGCGCCTTTGGAAGAGGAAAATGAAGAAAACATGTCTAGCGGAAAAAAGAAGAGATGTCAGGGTGGTAAAAAGGCCCGCTCAAAACTCAAGAAGGCACTGTCGTGGAGGCAGTCTAACAGGTCTCGACGACTGATTGCCAACGCTCGAGAGCGCTCGAGAATTCACATCATGAGCGAGGCTTTCGAAGGTTTGCGAAGAGCTGTTCCGTGTTACTCCAGCGATCAGAAGCTTTCCAAGCTAGCGATTCTGAGATTGGCTACGAGTTACATCTCGGCGCTGTCGTATTTGGCTGAGAACGATACATCAACAAAATCACTTAAACATTTCGCTGAGTGCGTGGACCAATGTACGCAGGCACTTCAAACTGAAGGCAGAGCGAGGCGGAAAGAGTGAGTATGCAATAATTTTTTCTGCCTTAAAAACACACCGAACGAATACAATTTTTGCTTTAAGGTTATAAGTTATATTTTTAAAACATCGCTAGGAAAATGTGTTAGGATATGCGAGTACAAAATCGCTACAAAAAATTTAGGCGAAAGACACGATTTCTTAAATAGGTCGTAATTCGAAATTTACCGAAAATGATCTCATTTTACTTTGAATAATCCCCACCTTTTATATATTTTCGCCACGCAGAAAATATATATCTATATGTACATTTATAGGTCCAATTTTGTGCTGTTTATTAGCCTGATCTTGAAAGCTTGTGCAGCAATTTTGTATCAGGAAATGTATTGTGTTTAATAAACGGGAAATCTACAAACAAGGTTTGAGCGAAAAACACTAATCACGGTTGGAAGAAAATGCGAGCTCTCATCTAGGCTCTTTAATGCGCTTTCATCTATTGATCTCAAAACGCCGAGAAACCAGAATCGAATTCACTTAGTAACACCTGGACTCCTGTTGAAGTAAACTTCTTTTTTGTTGTATATTAAAACTCCGGCATCAACCAATGAAATGGCTGGGGGTATTGAAACAAAGGAGCACTAATTTGGACGAGTCCACCTGCTTTGCAAACACATTGTAGAAAATTGAAGAAGTAATAAATCTTAGCGAATGAAAATGGGATTGTGCCAGAAATCCGCAGTCGGGGGATGTTTATGAATATTGACAGGCATCAGATCGGTTCGCGAAAATTATTCATTATTCAAAGCTACAGGAAATCTCAAAAGATCTCTTGCTTCAACGTGATCAGGGATTCTGAAAATCGTGCGTGACAGAGTTTTTGTTAAATTGGACAACGAGTGAGGAATAATACAGCCTTAAAGACAAAGGACTTATCCGCGTTAAACGCATTTGAAAACAAGAAAAGGTTGACATGATTTAATTGCGTTATATTTTTTTCTCCCACAGGGCGAAAAAGACAGTCAATGAAGGAATAATTACAGAAGTGTTGGAATAATTTATTCATAATTTGTTTGGACCGGAAAGGCAGATGTCTCCTGTCGCGACAGAAAGAGTAAAAACAGAGAAATATGGAATCAACTTACAAAATATACATTATGCCATCAAAACGAATAAATTATCTTACTTTATGAGAATAGCTCAATTTCGAAAAAAATTTATTTATTTTATTTGTACATATTAAAGCTGCAAAAAAGAAAAATGTTACAAGCTGGAGAGGCTAAAAAATAATAAAAAAATTACTCGATTAATTCGTCTGACTTAGTCCATGCCTCTTTTTAAATGCTAGTTTTTCTGGAGGCGCACCAAGACAGTATCTTCTCAGTAGTTGATTGTTTACCTCATTCTCCACACCATTCTACCTGACTCTGCATTGATATATTGTAAGGAGATTTAAGTTGCTGATCTCCTTAGGACCTTAACGTAACAGCGTACAACCGAATGGTTCTTGTATCTCATTTGTTGGTCTGGGATCGTTGTCTATATTTTTAATTAACTAATTTATTAAAAGCAATGCCATACTCTGAATAACAGAAACGGCGCGCGAGTCGGAGCAGTGCGACACGCGTGGTGAGTGGCTTGCGTGTCTGTGTCCACGCGCGTGTTCTCGCTCTCGTTGTCCTTGCTCTCTCGTGGCTCGCGCACCCTCCGACTCGTTCAAATGCAGTTTATCAACCGTACGTCTGCTACGCAGCTCAGACCAGAAATTCCATTTTCCGTCAAGAAGAGTCAAATGTCCGCCTTGCCCCAGCCCCAGAAGACGAGTGTTTGGGTGACATAAAACCACCTGTGCGCTCAAATATTCGCGGGAATTTGCACACCGACTTGTTAAATGTATTATAAATGTCATTCTTGACATTAGATTCTAGTCTCGGTGTGGCAAAGCTCATTATGCTTCAACCTCGTTCTCAGGGTCTCATTTCTCCGTCAAGACCCTAGGAACGAGGTTGATTGGTTGTTTAATCAAGCTAACACGAGCCGCGAAGAGACTGGAAACTGAGAATGTAAAGAAACCGTCTCACCCCAGTTCTCTCGCGGCTCAAGTTTGAGAAAAAACACCATCTACACTACTTATACTCTAGACTATTTAAACACACGTGGCCATCACGTGTTACGAGGTATCCACGTGATCAACAAAAACACAGAATGATCATGTGATCGGGCTCCGCGGAATTTCAAAAGTTTTCAACCTCTCACCGCACCCATTTTAATGGCGGTTTATGAAAAATAATCTTAAATTTTATACAGAACTCGGTATGTTTTGCGAAAAAGAACAAAAAGAAATAGCATAATAGCAGGTCACATTTTCAGTATATATTCATTTGAAAGCGGATGGCTGAGTTAAAGCCGAGTTTCACGAACGTGGCGGCGTGGAAGAAAATTGTGGGGTTGATGCCTCTACTCTCTCAAGCAAAATCATGGGGAAAAAATTCAAATTTTCATTTTGTTTTCTTTCGTCTCCTTCTGATTTCCTTTTGATTACAATCAATCAAATTTGATTTTGTGATAGAATCTCAAGATTCAGGGAAAATTGTGAATCTCTGAGTCGTGTTTTCTCATAAATGACATTTCTTTACAATTACTTTTCGTTACGGTTTATGGCAAGCTCCGAGCCATACCTACTAAAACACGATAGAGCGGTTTTCAATTGAGCTTCGCAAAACCAAAACCAAAGTAATTACTCTGGCCAATCACATAGGACACAAACAATCCAGCGAGCCAATCAAAACTCGAAGCAAATATAAGCTGACGCAAAACGCGAGAAAACGTGTGCGAACGAATACGTCATATTCGTATTCTCGGTATTGGACTGGAACTAACTTGCAATGGAGGCTCATACGGGGGAATACACCGATTTTGAATCACTTACGCCAACATTTTAAAAATTTTCTTGCAGCAGTTAGAGTTACGGAAGAAGATTCAGGCGCCTCGATGTTACCACCATCCGCCATTTTGGGGAATTGGTGCTTTAGCGTTTTTAGTGATATTAAGTATATTTTTCAAGTGAGAAATTGTTGAGCTGGATTGTTTCTTGCATAGAAATAAGAATTGTGTTAAGAGATAGCGAGGAAAACAAAGGGCTAAGCAAAAAAAGTTATCAATATATCTAGATATCCCTAAATTTTCTAAATATCTTAGCCTGTGACCAAACACTACGGCAAAAACCCGCCTAAGGATATATTTCAACGTAAATTCTACACAAAACTTACCTATCTTCAGTTTTGGGCTGACAAATTTTACAAAACCCAGTACCAGCTGATAGTTTTAGTACATAGAGTATGATTGATAATCTGAGAATGTTCAAAAGAAAAGACATTCAGGCATATTACATCAAACGCCGGACACCTTCCCTTGCCAATGGACTCAAATCCAACAGAGAACTCTATCTTTTCTCGCGACTGTTGCATTTTGTTTCATTGTTATTAACACCGTATTTAATAGCTACCTTAATAGCTATTTTTTTGTCTGATGATGGCATAGTTCTTACTAAAGTATAACTTCTAGTTTTGCCAATTGTTGTCTGAATTTCGACACCGGCAACGAATATTCTCGGATTATAAATCGTTCTAAATATCACAAACCTGACGCACTTTTCCCCTTCCTCGCCTCGCGAAGAATTACCTAGCATTGCGTAATATCAAAGTATCATAGCTTTGAAACAGAGACCAATCTGAAAGCCGCTTACTCGAACGGAAAGATCAAAGGGTGCTTTCGTAAAAAACCGTAAACATTGTGTAACCGTGGCAACTAACAAACACTGAGGGCCTGTTTACATGAAGGGAGGGCGCCCCGGCTAACCGGGCTAACCGGCTAACCGAGCTACCCCGGAAGGGCTAACTTTTCATACGTTTCTTTAGAAAACGCATTGAAGCGTTTACATGCCAGACAGGGTAGCCCGCCTACCCGGTGCACCCTGTGTACTTGCCCGGGGCACCCGGCTAGGCGGGATAGCTTTTTACCATGTTAACGGTTCGTGCCGGGCTATCCCAGCTAGCCGAGGTGAGATAAACCGCGAAAACATGGCGGCGTGAGGTGCATTTTTTCGTAGTAACCATTAACATAACAATTAAACTTGCCGCCAAAAAGTTTCTTTGGTCGGCCATTTTGTTTGTTGTGCTTAGCGGCCGCTCAAAAGATAGCCCACGCAGCCCACTCACTGTCCCGGTGAGGTGAGTTGCATGTAAAGGCGGGCTTTGTGTCAACCCTTCTAGCCGGGCAGCCCGGTTAGCCGGGGTACCCTCCCTCCATGTAAACAGGCCCTTAGTTTGCCATCGTTGACAACGTTGTTGTGCTTATTGATTTCACCTGGCAACGAAAAGACTCTTAATTAAAAAGCACAACAAAACATGGTGTTTCCTTGGTAGCTAATTACCAACAAATATAAACAAACATAGCGTTGGCAGCGTTCGAGTCAATTAGTTAAATTGTTATTGATTTGACCGTGTAAAGAAAACACTTCCAATTTAAAGGCATTACAAAACACGACGTTACCTAAGTAACTAATTAACAACATAAATAAACACAGCATTGAGTAGCAACGCTATATTAGCAAGGTTCTTAATAAAAAAAAAATGGTTTTGAAATGAAACATTTTGAAGCATGGCTTTAAAATGAAATGGCCATTTGGAAAACAGCCTGTTACAATGGAAAGGTGAAAGGGTATTTTCGCGGATCGCTTCCGCCCTGAACACTATGATTTCGGTAATACAGCGTAAGGTGTCAATAGCATAATTGCTGTTCATTTGAGCGTATTAAGACAACACTTACAAATTAAAAGCACGACGAGACATGACGATTTCTAAGTACGTAATTAAAAAACCCTAATTAGGTGTGAAACGAAATGACCGATGGGATAGCAATCTGTTACAAAGAAAAGATTAAGGATGTTATGTTATGAATGCACGTTGTGTTACCTAAGTGAATGATAAACATGTTATGCTGTTACTTCGCTACAGAAAGATGTAGTGGGGGAATGGGTCGAGAGAGTCCTTATAAGGCTGAAACTCTTACCCTTATAAGGAATTACCCCACCCAATTCTCTGCCACGTCTTTCTATAGCACAAAAGCAGCATATGTTTACAAGTCGTCCAGGTAACACAATGTTTTCAAAAACATACTTAATCTCCCACATAGCAATAAACGTCAAGACCTTTTCAATTTTCCCGTAGTGACCACGTCAAAACGAGTTTGTTCATGAATATCAGGTCCTCTAAACTCCGAGAGGAGCATTGTACTTTGCTCTACAAATCTGCAGCTTGCACTGTATCAAAACGATGTCCAAAGCTGGACAAACATGTGGTATGTTGCTTTGCGTGTTAATCAAAAGTCCTTCAAACGTCTGTAGCAGAAAGACAACATAACATGTTTACCAGTCGTCAAGGCAACACAACGTCATGACTTTTTCTTTGCCGTAATGGCCTCGTCAAAACGGGCTCAGTTGATGAATATAAGAACCACTAAACTCTGAAAGAGATTCATACTTCGCTCTACAAGTCTAACGTTTGCTTTTAATCAGAAAGTTTGAGGTCCAAAGCTGAACAAAAATGGGGTGCGTAGCTTCGCGTGTTAAACAAAAGTTCTCGAAAGAACAATCAGTTAAACGTCTGCGCAAGAGTACACTTTACGCTGAGAAATTGAAAGAAAACAGCTTACCAGCAAGAATTCCACAAAGATGTCGTATGGCAATCATGAAAGAGATGGGGAAAGAGCTACGACGGTTATCACCTGAGGTTGAATTCTAAAGACACTGGCAAAAAGAACCCAACGATATCTGCCTTGACAGAAGAAATGAAACGTTGAAAATGCCAACCCAAAAGCTCACGAACTAACAGATTGAAACAGACAAAAAAAAAAACGCAACGAACTCTGCTTCGACAGAAGAAATGGCGACCCAAAAGCTCAGGAAGTAATAGAATGAAACAGACCAAAAAACCAACGAACTCTGCTTCGACAGAAGAAATAGCGACCCAAAAGCTCACGAACTAAGAGATTGAAACAGAGAAAAATAACCAACGACCCCTGCTCTGATAGAAGAAATGGCGACCCAAAAGCTCATGAACCAACAGATTGAAGCTGACGAAAAACCAAAGATTTCTGCCTCGACAGAAGCAATTTGGACCCAAAAGCTATCGAACTAGCACATTTAAACAGACCGTCAAAAAACCAACGATTTCTGCTTTAAAAGAAGCTCGCGAACTAACAGATTGAAGCTGACTACTTTGAATACTTTCAAACGGGGTCCCCAAGGGTCCCCGACCCCTCTCCTCTAGATCCGTCAGTGTGTAGTTTTGTAGCTTGGTATAACGTGCTACAAAGCATGTTATCAAAATTTTCTTTATGTGATGAGTATGCTTGTATTATGATTCTCAATGGGGCAATAAGATCCTTTAAAAAAGCTCCTGGTAAATGACACACAGCTCAACGAAGTCTATTTCAATCGAAGTTTTCGTCGTGTAAATTGATGTAATTTTAATGGTCTTGTTTCTCACTCTGACTTGACAGGCAAAATTGTCAAGTGTCTATTTTGTGACTTAATTTGAATAAACTTAACTAGGGATGGACCCCTCTAAAAACTCTTGTGTTTTCTTTCATATATAATAAAGATGTTTTCTGTTGATGGCTTGCAACCAATCCCGAGATATGGAAGTGACTTAACCTCGTTCCCAGGGTCTTTTCCCTGGCTTGGGCCCCACCCCCAAGCCAAGGAAAAGACCCTGAGAACGAGGTTGCAAATGACTAAGAGCTACTAAGGCGTGGCGGCCATGTTGGATGACGCAACAAAACAATATGGCGGAGATGACGTGACGTGAAATCAAGAATAGGCCATATTCGTATTCCCGGTATTGGACTGGAACTAGCTTGTAACTGAGGCTAATGTGGGAAGTCTTTTCAAATGCAAATGACATTAATCTCTTTTTAATGATATTCGTCCGTATGAGCCTCCATTGCAAGCTAGTCCCAGACCAATACCGTGAATACCAACATGGCCTATTCCGGTGCTGGGAGATGTGCAGGAATAAAATATGGTTCAAATTCCGCCAATTAAACCCTGAAATAGCAGAATATTTTAATTGCCAGTTGACTTTCTTTTATCAATTCTCAAAAAACGAATGGCTCTAACAGCTGATCACACTTGGCCAGTTTCCATGACAACATACTAATACTGGAATCGTCGCTGACGTCATCCTTTACATTTTTCAGACAACTTTGGGTGAAGAAGTATCATGCTAGAAGCGAATTGATTCCAAACAACGTTTAAAGAAGTTGTGAAACTTAGTCACTGGTGACATTTTTAACTCTTCGGGCGTATTTCTGCATGTGTGTCAAATGCGCTGTTAGAAAATAGCCCAAATAAAATCCGCGTGCTGATTGGTTTTAACTCGTGTTTCCATTTAACAAAGAGATTATGAGCTCGAGATTTCTATCGCGTGATAGTTGACGATGGCGCAGCCCGAGTCAAAAAACACACGAATAATCTAATTGTGTTAGTATTAAATTTACTAGACGTTCAAAACTAAATTCTCTTCACAGACATTTCGAATACGCAAAGAAGCGGCCGCCAGTTTGTTAACAAGGGCACACTGCTAGGCTACTCACTATCCACAACAGAATAGACAGTGAGTAGCGTAGCCAATCAGAGAACGGCATTCGTGATACAGTGAAGTCTGTATTAAGCGGACACCCTTGGGGCACTCACTAGTGTCCGCTAATACAGGTGTCCGCTCTAAACAGCTTCTAATATATTGTGCAATAATAATTACTTATTAAACCTTTTGTAACACAGTCTCACATAGTGTAATTAAATACTGCTCATAGCACAATGCCCAGTCAGTCAATGCATCAATCTGGAATAATCTACTTAGCTTCAAAACGACATCGCTGAACAATGTTAAACTGAGGAGTCTGAGCTGAGCTTTTAGAAGTAAAAAACCCTTGAAGCGTCCGCTTATTGCAGGTTTTTGTGTAACAAAATGGCTTAATATTGGTGTCCGCGTCCGCTTTACAGAAGCAACCGCTAAATGCAGGTTTATTTTACAGTTAATGTGGGAAGAAAGTTTAGGAACTCAAGCTGGTCTCCACTTAATAGAGGGTGTCCGCTTCATATGGGCCGGGGTCCGCTTAATACAGGTTTCACGGTAGAACGCTAGTAGATTTATACTAAAAATCGATGGAAACACGGTACATGTTTTCTATTTCTTACATCATGTAAGTATCAGATAGTAGACAATGCTTCTGATTGGCTAATTGCGAATTCAGGTACGGCACGGTAGAAAATCAACAAGGAGCTTAGATTAAATAAAAGCAAATCAGAAAAGTTAAGATTGAACAAGACTGAAATGGATTATGAAAGATGAAAGTGGTAAAATTACGCAACGGTTTTTAGTACGTTGCCAATAAGGCAACGAAAAGCGCTCATAATCACCTCAGTTTTTCGTTGAATAAAATGACCTTAGCACGAAATTGTAGAAACACTTCTCAAGTTAAACCCATCCGAAGCTCTCCATTGCAAACTTTCAAATATTAGGAGGCACCCACAATACGCCGCAGAAATTTGAAGATGCAGCATAATTTCTACGGTTAGGCCTACCGTCCACATTAATCCGTCACGAAAACGGAGCTTTTCGAAAACGCTCTTCAAACCGGAGGAATTTGAAAACGCCGGCTTTCCGTTTTAGTCTGGACGGAAAACATTTGAAAACGGAGCTTTTCGAAAACGATGACAAAACGATAATCATGGGATTTCCATGACTGAATTTTCCTCAAACACAAATCCAAAATGACCCGTGATTGTTGCGTTTTTAAATTACTCCGGCGTAGTGTGGACGAAAAACATTTGATGCGTTTTCACAGTGAAACCTCCGTTTTCAAATTCCTTCAGCGTAGTGTGTACGTGGACGGAACTTTAGTTCTAAGAATTTGGCAATTAAAGACGAAAATTGATGATTTCCTTCAATCTCATTACCTGCCTTCGGACAATGTAGAGATTTTGTAAGGAGAAACTACACGTTGATATAACGACATTGGTGTGAGTGTTGTTAGTAAACAATGCTATCAGCGATACAATGTGACTCGCTCGCTCGCGTGTCTCTGAAAACACGTGGAATTTTGCGACGGTTAATTTTGCAAGCCCAGTTAAACAAAGAGAGCCAAACAAAGACATAAGGACAGCAAAAGAACTAAATATTGTTAACCAAGCTTTCCGATATATCGAATTTCGTTCACGGCTAGTACATTCCGAACTAACGTTTTTAACGTCTGAGACTTTCCTCAAATCCCACTTTGCTGTCATTCTGTCACAATTTTACAGGTTCCCAGGAGATATGTCGGATTGTGAACTGAATGTATTAATTAATCTTGATTTAATTGAACTGAATTTAGAACAAGTTTATATCGATTCCATTCAACTTTACCCTCACCTTGACTTATGTAAGAGCCTTATTTAATATATCTACATGAAAATACTTAAAACAGTTATGAAAGCAACATTTCGGTTACTTGAGTGTGAGGCTACTTCGTAAACACTGTTTAATAGTAATAATAAGGGCACATTTTAACCGCTCGAATAGCACATGTCTATAGCAATTACATTTTTAAATTCTCAATACAGCATTAATGTAACATTAGGAAAAGGGGTAACATAAAAGTCGTCAACTACAAGATAAGATGTTGTCTTGATGTGGTACAAAAGAAATTATAGCATCAGTTTGGAGAAATGAAATTTTGACTTTGTATCTCTGTTCCCAAGCAGCGCGAAAAGCTACTCCAGTGCGCCCACCCACTTCACATTGGAGGGTAAAAGGAAGAGTTTGCAAGACAACGATGTTTTAAATCGCTGTTTGTGATGTATCGTTTTGTTCTCCGCCCGCACTGAAATCTAAAACAAGATAATCTTTGCGGAAAGCCACTTCAATGACGGCTGATTGACACCACAACAAAAGCGTTGTCTTCCGAGCACGCGCAACTTGGTAAGCGTGTGTGCATATTGTTATGTTAAAACGGCCCGGCTACAGCGCGTGCTTCACTGAGAGATAAGTTACGACACACAATAGCTAGCGAGCCGCTGATAGCCCCAGAACCGACCATAAGCGGGAAAGAAAAGAAAGCATCTGTGAAGCAGAGCATTTGTACAAGAGAAAAAAATGACAAAGGGAGTCGAAGACAAGCTTGCGAACGATCCACTTGTTTCGGCGAGTAAGGAAGTGAACACAGCCGACAACTCGAGATACCGAAAGTGGGCTCAACTGGACAGAAGCCGACGGTTGAAGGCGAGCGCTAGAGAGCGGAAACGAAGGCACGTACTGAACAACGCTTTAGAACTATTGCGGAAGAAAGTTCCATGCGTCGATCAAAACCCTCAAAAACTTTCCAAAATTGAGGTGTTGAGAATGGCAATTGATTACATCGCCATGTTAAGCTGTTATCTGAAAGGTTCGCAGTCCGCGGCCGTGCTTGCCGCGCAGCTACCGCCTGTTGAAGTAACAACCATCTCGCCCACAAGAACAGGAGCACCCAACCTTCTAATGCATGACCCTTCCGTCACTATAGTCGTGCCAAAAACAATGGACCAATTTCAGGTACAGCTAATAACCACAAAAGCGTTTCTTTAAAGTATTGTAAAATTTGAGTTAACTAGCTTACAATATTTTTTTCCACCCCCGCCCCAACATCTGCGAACTTTTGAATTTTGTTACTTTATTAGCTATTTTTTTCATCGAAACGGAATGAAAACACTGATTTCTTCTTTCTTGCCAACAGGTGGGAGATCACTACGGTATAAAAAGCTCGGAGTTGGACGTGTATTTGAAAGGGTTCCAAGAGTTTCAGTCCTAACCGATCTAATTTTAACTATCTGTACATATAAGAAAATCTTGTAGATATCCCATATACCGTCTTTCCCTTTTTTGCAAAAAGTTGAATGTAATTTTTTAAATTATTTTATATCGCTGTAGTTAGACTTCAAGTAAAACGCAACAGCTTTTATTGACTAAAGTATCTTTATTATCTTGTACAGCTGTGTTCGTGTCAATATGTTATTGAAATAAATTCAATTATAAAAGTTGTTTTTAAACAAGTTGGTTTGTCTTCAATGCCATGCACGCCTGTGAGCACGGGCCAAATGGCCGCTGTACATAGCCACGCAAAACGAAAAAAATGACGTTAATTTAATTTTCCTTTTGAACGCTACAATTCGCGCCAACATTTGGCACCTTCAACCCCATTGATCAAAACAAACAGGAACTTTGCTTTGTAAGTTGATAAGCTGAAGGTTGTCGGTTTACCCGCGTACAATACTCCAAATGACCGCATGAACTTGGCGGCCTCATAAAACGACTTGTTCACTAAAACCCACGGCGAAATCGGAGATCCACAAAGACACTTTTTGAAGTCCGTTAAAGGCGACAATGGAGAGACTAATAAAAAATGTGCCTCGATTTTGAAATCGCTTAAATTAGGCGCCTAAGTGGAGTCTTTTGTCTGCTAAACACGTGTAGGATTATGATTGAAGTCGCATTGGGAACACGGAATCTTGCTCACATCCGACCACGCAGTTTTTAAAGCTAACAATCGTAACTATATTCTGAGCCGAGTTTTAAAATCAAGTGCAAGTTTCCCAGGCAAAAGTTAAGTTTCATGCGAGATGTTTTGGTCTTCACGATCTGAATACATCACCCGCATTCTAAACAATGCGCAACCAGAAAGAACGATTGAGATTTCAGAAGAGTTGTTTTTTGGAGAAAAACACTCACTGAATGAATGAAAAATCCCGTCGTCATTGAGGGTTTAATCTCAAAAGATTAGCTTTCGATTGATAAATGAAATCAAAGTTAAATTTCTGTTGCCGGAAAAACAGTTTACATTTCGTTTGCTAGGGAGTCCAACTACACGTGGTCGTGTAATCGAGCACAACAGAACAATGGAGACTTATTTAACGAAATTTCATTCTTTGCTCCGTCTCTTAGCAACCTGAAGTGAATCGTGCTCAACTGAGAATTAAACAGTCAGAGACGTTTTAGGCAGGACAAAAGGATGTCTCACTTGATCGTAAGGAAAATTCAACGCTAAACAACGCAACGGAAAGGATCGGGTTGAAAAAAAACTTTCTTCAGTCAAAATTCAACCGCGCGGTGAAGAGCTTTGAAAACTATTCTAGTAGACGGAAAACAGTTTCAAAGTTTATCGTGTTTAGAAAGTCGTGTAACAAAAAAGTTTATATAACTAATGGAAGTTAGCTATCAAAAAACTGAAATCGCTTTATTAGATTTTGAACTTTCCATTGTGAATTCGTCAACTACTGTAACAGTATTTCGAAACGGATTCAACAAATTAGGAACTTGGCGAAAATGGCGTTTCATTGCGTCAAGAAAAACTTTTGAACTGACTGAGAAATATTCACTGGATAATTTTACTTCAGTGATCTGAATAGGCCAAACCTAACCTTCTTTAGGTTTGAATATCTTTGCAGAAAAGTATGCATTTGACTTCAGGATGAAAAGTCGATATATTACCTCTTCTTAACCTCGCTCTAGATATTGCACCATCTTTGAAGATGGAGTTAAGGCCTTAAAAGAGGAAATGCAAACTGCAGAGCGAATATAAGTCAATTCAAACCAACTCAATTTGTCGAACAAAACAAAGTACCTGTATTTTATCAAACGAAAATAAAAGCTGTATCAAAGTTGCCGAAAGAGTGGTACTCTATGATACATTATTAGTTTTTGTTCGGGCATACAATATTAAGCGCGTGCGTGTGGCTAACCGAGTCGCTATGTTAAAACAGAAAGGCACATAGAAGTGTCTTTCGTGTCTGTAAATGCAATAATTAAGCAACGGTCATTGATATTTCCACGTGGCACGGCTCTTAATGAACTTGTTACAATATACACGTGTAGTTCAGCATTAAAATGTACACAATAGCATCGATTTCACTTCAGAAACCCCGTGAAAAAAACCGTGACAAGACTTCTTACTGGCTTCTTGTTAGTTCAACATCGATAATAATTTATATTGACTGAGGATGTAGATTTCGGGCGTATCCATCTGGTGGTTGAGATTTCATTTTTTCAGTCTCTCGAGACCAGAAAACTCACGGCTGTACATTATCGTAGTGAATTATAACTGAATGCATTAGTTTTCTCATCAGAAATCAAGCTGGAAGCTAGATGTTTCTCGATTTCATATCAAACCAACCTCTGCAAGCTAAACCAACAAAATACCCATTCAAGATGAGTTAACATCGCGCTAAACTAAAAACGATATAAGTTTCAATTGGAAATCATAATTATCGCTTTCACAGATCATTTGAACGCCGATGGAAAACATAATTCGCCAGACACTGGTCGCTTGGTTTTGTGATCGGGCAAAAGCATCTACGATTGTCGAATTTGAACTCAGTCAAAACCTATTCTCGAAATTACATTTGAGAAAGAACAATTAAAAATTGGAAATGAAACATCGCAACTGAAACTCTTTAAGTTCTTCAGTACATTTCAGACGTCCGGTGATTCCTGACACTAATTAGAGTGAGTAAATTATCATTTGTAAATGAGGGAAATATTGCAACCTCGTCCAATAATTCTACACACACTACACTAAAATGAACTGTACCATATAATCGCACTTATTCAACTCGACCAAGATCAATTTTCAATCAACGACTCTGCATTACAAAGATTTCAAAACGTCATGGTTGATTTAGTGAAATAACGATGTACGGTTCGTTACACACAAGTATGAAACTGTACATAAGGTTTATGAATTTGTACGAACTGTATAGAAAGAAAAGTAGAGGAGTTGTATCTGCCCAGTTGTAGAATTTATTGTAGAACCTACTTGTGCATTTCTAATTTCTTTAGGAATTTTAGCTTAGTAGGGGATGCGATCTTGCTTTTTCCCAGCTATAATCCAGTCATAACATCATTTAATATTCATATTAATCAAAACTATAAAAAAAATTCACGAATCTGATTGGTTGCCAACGGGCCCGATTATGGCCTTAATAGAACAATGTACGCACCAGATCTTATCTACCTGACAGAGCCGGAAAAACAACTTGTCTAGTGCCATCAAACTAAATTAAATTAAATAACCCCTTGGGGGGCCCGCGGACGCGCTCCTATAAAACAAAATACCGTGTTTGACGTGGGCGGGGCTGTACGGGATGACGTGGGCGGGGCTGTGCGGAATAACGTCAGCGGGTCCGGAAAAAGCCATCTTGCCCCGCACACATCAACAATTCAATAGCGCCCGTAAGACTGATCATTGACAAAGTTTCACGTCTTGGCAACAAAGTCAAGCTCAGAAAAGGTGGTGTGATTTAATACCAATTGATGTAAATTAGGAGGGGTCGGGTGGAAAAATATTTGATTCTTGGTCATTTTGCAAGGGGCTCGCTGCGCTTGGTCCGTACACTATAACCTCAAGCGAAATACTTTCCCGTGCCGTGCACCAAACAGTAATAACCTCATTTTGTAATTTATTATATGGTAGCTCCGTGAGCGGGCAAGATGAACATAATCGTACGCTGTGATTGGCAAGTTGGCACTACCTTGCCCGCTCGGGACTACCCGCTGTCCCGCAAGAAACATTTCGCTGAAAGCCATGTAATAGATCCTTTATTGACCAAGCTTGTTCGGCCAAGATGGCTGAAAGTAACTTGGCCGATATCCAGCCATCTTGACCTCACGCTTGGTCAATAACCCATGCATTATCATGACTACATGGAGTTTAATACGAGACCAAAACAAACGTCGCTAGTAAGATTCAAGCCGAGAACTTCACGTGAGATTCGTAAAGGGCTCTGATTGGTTGATACCACTGTAACTGTTCAATCCGAGATTACGTCAACAAGGCTCCGACCCCCACCCCACTCCCCCTCGCCAGTTCCTTCTCGGTCCTTTCAGCTGGGACAGACCCTTCCAGCGGAGCCTGTTCACAGGCTGTTGGTGAATGGGATAAACTCGCGATAAGAAAGATCTGTTTGCTTCGACTTCGGGGATTACAACTTTCATATACTGAACTCATATCGATCACAGCACAACACCTTTAATAACCAGCGCTTTGTCCTTCTTCAAGCGGACCCTCATAAGGTTGAAGTACAGCTGAACTCGTGTTCAGGCTCTCAGAGCCCAAGGCAATTCGCTGCATTAATTGCGGGCTTATTTCTTCGGTTAATGTCATGATTGTAAAGACAGTTTTAATATGAAACACCCTTATGTACTTTGAGAGTTCGTTTTCATAACATTGCAACTATCTTTTCAACATTTCAAACAGCACGTACATTTCAAAACGGCTACCGTTTAACTGACGCGGTTGGTTCCGGTAAGTGGAATTCAGGGTTGTCGAAAATCAAATTCCTGCGGCTTGGAGGCCCGGTCCTGTCTGGCGTGGAAAATGTTAAGGATAAGCTACAGCAATGCAGCACAAATTAAGTACAGGCAATGTCTGCGTTCAAGCCTAGTGGCCCATCAGGTTAGCCTGCGGTAAAACGCCTGCCATTTCCTTCCACCCGGAAAGGAAATAGAGGACATCTGCAAGTAGGGTACCATCAGGCCGGCGCCGGCTGCAGCATGAAGCGACTAGGAGTATTTCTAACCCCCTCCCCCCCCCCCTTCCCTTGGGGGCCTCTCATATGAAAAGGTCGGGGATGCTAGTCTTCTCCTGTTGGGGTGTAACTCGCGGATTTTCGTCTCACTTAGAGGAGTTCAGGGCGAAAGGCCATTATTGGTAGGGTGCACTCGAAGAAATCATAACAAAAAAACCCGTTGTCATTTCCGTTTTAATATCTTTTAGGGGTCAAATAAAGCTCTAGGCAGCCCAGATAGGTCTCCTCTAAAGGCTTAAATCGCATTTTCCGACAAGCATCGCCGACCTTTTCACATCAGTGGAAGTCCCCCCGGCCTACACCCCTCCTGGACGTGAGGCTAGTGTATCACAGGGTTTAAGGTCAGGGTAAAGGGACCGTAGTCGCGGTTGGGGTGGAAACTTCAACTTCAATGCGCCGTACAGTTCCACGCCGTGTGCGCGCAGATGTGCAACAAACTTAGTGTGAAGCTGTTTGAAAGTGGTCAGTCACAAAACTCAAAACACTGTTTTGTTTTTTTTTACACAAAAAGGATATTTGTGAAGAAGCTTGAACATTCCAGTTCCAATACTCATGGGAATTCCCATAATAATACACTCACTGACACCTGTAACACAAAGGTATTATGATCCTCAGCAAAGGAGCTCACTCACGGTTTTTTGAGTAATTTTTGGCCACGTACAAAATTACTTTTAATTTTAAGGAAACCTGAAAATAGTAGTTTACTAAGATAGGAAAACTCCAGAGATAATATTAACCTATAAAGGAACAAGGATGGTTAAGGATGGAGAAGATTGACACGGATTACAAACGACGAACTTGAAAAATTGAGGCTAAATTTTTGAAGACGCCATTGCCCAAGCCGCAACGTAGCTCCTTTAAATAATAATAATAATAATAATAATAATAATAATGATAATAATAATAATAATACTGATAATGATAATAACAATAATAATATTAGTAATAGTAATAGTAATAATAATAATAATAATAATAATAATAACAATAACAATAATAATAGTCATTTATATAGCGCTTTTTCCATAAATGTCCAAAAGCGCTTTACAGTGTGCGTACTAAAATAAAATTTTAAAACCTGAGACAAAATTTACAGGTTCATCACTGGTATAAAACTTATTCTACGTATTGAAGTACTATTAATAACTACAAAAGATTGGCATACGCCTGTCGAAAAAGATACGTTTTCAACTGTTCTTTAAAACAATCTAAAGAGTTCCAAAGAGATGGCGCGGATACCGACAATGATCTATAACCATACGAACGTAAATAATAATGTGGTATTTTCAATTTCTTATCAGGTGAGGATCTAAAGATGAATGGACCTGTATTGCTGCAATGGTCACTCAGTATTACCCATGTGTTATTAACTACACAGACACCAGACTTCGGTTTTACCACTCGCCAGTTTAGAAACGGGAAGAAATCTGGGCGGGTTTCATCTTGCAGTGGCTTGTGGGATTGTTGACAATAACAGTCCCACAAGCCACTGCGAGATGAGACTTGCCCCAGCTTTCTTCTCGTTCCTACAGTGACGAGTAGACCTCATCACTGTTTTGGAAGAGATCTTGGGCAACACGCGTACAAAATTCAGTGTTTGCATGGGAATCCGATGGTAAATAATTTCATAACGATTGAATTATAGACAATTCATGAATAGCAAAGTTAAGATCCAAGGCAAACGACTGCATTAATCATGCAAATTTGAAGAATGTAGCTGCCTCCAGTCGCTATTTCATTTTCCATACATTTGTCTATGAGTTTTTTTTTTACGCTAAATTGTAAAGCCGCGTGAAAATTTAAAGGCAAAAGTATGGAAAATTATAAACGCGACTGGATGCTTTCTAGCACAGCTGCATTCCTCAACGTGGTTTGCGATGCGTTTTACGGGATGAAGTAAATCACACAAATCTTGTTGTAACTCGCAGCAGGTATAAAAGTTTTTTCGTACCATCAATAGAGTCGGTCTGACCGTGTAGTGCGGCATCAAACAAATGATCTGAAGTCTTCTCGAACTATAAAGGAAAAACGAGTTTTAAAAATCTGATAAATAAACTGATTGAACTGAAAAAAGTTGCATAAGCAGCAGAACAGGCAGCTTTGTGAGGCTCTTTGAAAAGTGCGTGACGAACGTGAAACACGCGCGACCGCGCCTCTCGCCGGGCAAGTCTCGCGTTTCGCGTTTATCGCGCGCTATACGAATACTCAACCAAAGCTCCTGCTAGAAAGAGTATTATCAATGGCTAGATTAGATTTAGATTATTTTACAAGGGTAAACTTACAGAAGCAAGCATAAGTACGCTCTCCTTCATCTTTGCTATGCCGAACCTTGTTATACCCAGTACCTCTCCCTAGGGAAAGAAAATCATTATTATCAACAGCACGCGCGAGAATTCCTCCCGAGTGCCTCTCGTGTGTTTTAATGTTCCCAAACGCTAAAGTTCAAAGATAGATCGTAAGTCCTGTTGTTGAAGAAGCCATGAACCATTCACGGTTTAAAAGTTTTAATTGTCTGTGTCTTCTAGCGTTTTCTCGGTGACCCTGATTTCTGACAGAATCGCCCAAAATAAAGCATACTTCATAGTGATGTTAATCAAAACACTTTACAGTCACTGTCCCGTCTTGCCATCCATGAATAGAAACACTGAGATTCCGGCCGGAAAACTGACATAATATTGCGGTGGTGAAAATCAATAAAAATCCCGCGCCGGTCGCTGGAAAACTCTTTGTGACTGAAGTGTAGGTTCAAACCTTTGTGCAAACCTTCAACCAAGGAGCTTTTTTAACAGAACCAAGAAAGCGATGAAAATGTATTTAAAGCTACGAAAGCCAGAAAAAAAGGACGAGCTGTGTCGGCCACTAACAGCTAGAAGCTTGTGGAGCAGCATAGATCAAACAAAACACTATAAAACAAAAATAACATACAAGAGAAGTCCAACTAGCGATGCCTTTTTCATTGCAAATAGCACTCGTTTTTGTCCGCGAAAACTCAGAAATCGCGTTTCGACAATACGGTCGGCACACAGTTGGGGAAATGTTGCGGGGGACGTGTAGCGGGAACCTGTAGCGGGAACCTGTAGCGGGAACGTGTAGCGGAAACGTGTAGCGGAAACAGTCCCCTTTGTGTGTATGCATAGATCTGATGTTGCGGGGAGAGTACGCAAGGTGGTGAACACAAAGCGGACATTGGTTCATTTCTACGTTGTAGCAGGAACAGTTTGCAAGAGCAGTGCACATGGTGTGAAATTGAAAACTGAGGTAATTTTGTCCCTGTTTCATGACGCAAGCTTTCGAACCAGCTAAATTTCATTTGCGGGGAAAATGTAATGTTTTCGCAAAACCGGGGATCACACGAAGAATACCGTCCCCTAGTGTGTGCAAACCTTTAGTTTTGGTTACATTTTCTTCGTTTCTTTCAGAATTGAAGTTTGTTTTGTATCTTTTGGTATCAGAGAGACCTCGGAACAAACCGACTGCTACTCCGTCCAACACGTTACCTTAAACGTCATGAGGTCTGCCAGTAACATCACGTGACGTGCATCGATACTCATCCCGTGACTCTTCATGGTCATGTTGATTTCATTCATTATCGTTGCCCTGGTAACAGAGAAGCAGACACAAAGGATATCTATTTAGTAAATAAATTCTATAGTGCATGTTAGGTAAAACGAATCTGTCCTACCTTCAATCTGGGGATCGCAATGGGTTCTTTGGGTAATAAACATCTGTTATGAGGGCCTCCCAGGGGGAAGAGGGGGGTCCCTTGTTACTTATTAATAAATTCCATTGTTCATTAAGAATTTTTTTGTCAAAGTTCCTTTTAATAATAGAGATATCTCTTGTTCTCTCATATTAATCCCAAAAATATCCCTTGTTCCCTTGAAATAAGTGATCATGTACCCTTGTTACCCAAAACCACTGAGAGGCCCTCTTTTATGAGGCACAGAGAAAACAAAGTTATGCCCTCTTTGACTTAAAGTCTTCAAAACGAAATTCAGCATTTTCCACCCGCTGTTTCCCAAATGATGAAAACAAACTACATGCTACTGGGGATAGTTTCAATGAGAGTTAGAATAATTCGAACTTTACATATTTTGCCACTAGGATGACCAAATATGGCAGGGCGTAACTGAAATGTCGGATTATCTGAATGTTGTGCTCTAGACGCACCCAGGTGCCACAGGCGACCGAAAAAACTTAATGTTCTTGGTTAGGAACCTTTGGGCTCCTTGTAATTTTTCTTAGACCACAGCTTTACTAGTCAGGTAATCTGAATAATGCATTTTATTGCCGCTTTTTGCCTCTGTTTGGTAATGCGTCCTGTGCGAAAACACTCAATTGAACATGTGTTTGATTTGCATGATAGTGACGTAGTGAGTAAAAGTGGTTTCCATATGAAAGGTTTTACACCAAGACTCGTCTTGAAACTGAGGTAAAATAAACCTATTGTTAAAACTGAGTTTTAAACATCTCCCAACCTGGCAGCTTCGATTCCAAGAACTTTCTCCACTTCAGCCGTGTTGTTGGACGTGGTTGCTGTGCCTTTGACGCCTACAAATAAAAACTATAATTATCATCCAATCAGGAGAAGGAGACACTGTGTGGCAGGCAGGTGATGAGAAGAAAGAATATTATCAACTGGGGATATTGCCTTGATATAACAGAAAATAAATATTCACAGAACACAGAAGTTCTCTTCAAATCAACAAGTTAAGAACAATTGTTTTTCAAAACTGACCAACAGTGGACATTACAGACAGCAAATCATCGCCTTCCACCAGCAGCTTGTAGGTATCTCCTTGAGCCTCGTCTACATGAATTATGGCGCGGTTTACATTTTTATGACCCTAAAAACATGAGAAAAAAAAGGAAAAAAATAAAATAAAATAATATCAGTATGACAGCCATGATAGCGGTTATCATCCAAAGACTGGGCTAAAATACAATGAGTCCCGCTCTGACCACTAAGCTGGAGTTGTTCCTCGCTAGACCCTAGTTCAACTCCTCGGTCATGCTTGTAAATAGCCAACTGGTCTGCCTCCCGCCAGTTGGGATTTTTAGGTCTATTATGTTTATTTGAAATATTTCTTTGGCACGCTTGACAACTAGCTAGTTGTAGCTAAGTCCATCGACCACTATAAACATTCAACAACAACAGCGGTGTTCCTCAAAGACTTTCATTCAAGCGAAGCCAAACGCGAATAACAGTATACAAGAGATGATTAAAATCACGCAACGCGCGACGGAATAAAATTATCATGGACTCGTGAAACTTTGAACAGGTTCTAAAAGGTTGGATGCGAGATGAGAGCGCGCGAGAGGGTCATTTTGGTGTTCCAAAACAATGAAACAGCGGTCATGTTGGGATTTCTTATCAATCCTGTGGGAGTTGAACTCTTTTCTTATGTAAACACTTTCTTTTGTTCTAATAAATTAGCATGGTTGCTGGCCACGTGAGTGAAGACGCTCTATTCGAGGGCATGAGTTTGAGCTCTCGGCTTCCCTCATCCTCGTTTGGCCGTGCTTAAAGAAGCTCAGTCACGGTATTCTGAGTAATTTTGGCCATGTACAAAATTACCTTTAAATTGAAGGAAAACTGAAAATAGTAGTTTGCTAAGATAGAAAACACTGAAGAGATAATAATAAACCATAAAGGAACAAAATGGTTAAGGATGGAGAAGATTAAAGCGGATTATAGACGACGAACTTGAAAAGCATACGCTAAACTTTTCAAGATGCACAAATCGCGAAGTAGCTACTTTCAGACAAAAGTTAAAGGTTTGCCGCTCAGCTAAGATACCTTGATGAGCACATCAGGCAAGTCTGTCTTGAGCTGCTGCATTGTGTAATGTAGAGAGGACTTACTGCTCTCACTTGGATAAATACAGAGCTCGGACTTGCTGAGGGCTGTCACTTGCTGAAAGAAAAACACCCGTTATTAACCGGTCGACAAGTACGGTACATCCCTTCTCCACTCCGCACAAAATTGCACTCTAACTCTCTACGAAATGTAGGTCTAAACTCTTTAAGACCCGTCCTGATCATGGTTCTGTTAAGAACAAACATTCTGTGTTTTCAACGAATTGAAAAGTCCTCGCCTACTGACTTGTGTACGTGGTTCACTAACTGGTTCACCCGGTTCACTTGCTGATTCAAGTGGTTCACTAAATGGTTCACTAACGTTCAATTACCCGTTTAGCTCATCCACTAACCGGTTGAACTGGTTCGCTAACTGGTTCAGCCGGTTCACTTACTGATTCAAGTAGTTCACTAAATGGTCCACCAACGTTTACTTACTATTTTAGCTGGTTCACGGTAACTGGTTCAACTGGTTCAACTGGTTCAACTGGTTCGCTACTTATTTCTTAGTGGTCTACTTAGTCGACTAGGATGCTACCCATGGTCAACCCTGACCGACGGAGGCCTACTACTACTTAGTACATCTACAAACATGTTCACAAGCCATCCATACCGAGGGTTTCAGTTTAAGTTTTCTTGTACTGCAGATAGCAAATCGTATGGAGTCCACGTCAACTTCGAGCTGTTACAAGGAGAACAATAAGAGACAGTAGAAGTGATGAGCAGCGTGGAAAACTAACCCTAATTTAGGAAAAGCTCACTAGCCCCTTCTCTGTTGTTGCTCTTCCCAAGATGATACGGCGGCAAGACAGTTGTGAACCGAAAAAACAGAAAAAACAGAAAAAACAGTAATTTTCCTGTTCGTTTATCACTGTCAAAACAAACACGAAACTACACCTGGAATACAGCGATAAATTTGAAATAGAAAAAAAAAAGTTAGCCGTTGTCACGGCGGTTCACATTTTCCAGATAACACAGAATTTAGTCATCTGACGTTGTTGTTTTGTAGAAGACGGAAAAGAAATGTACCAAGAATACGTGCACAGCCAATGTTCTGCTGATTAAATATTGACATTATGTCGAACACGTTTGGTGTTTTACTTTTTTAACCATTTTTAAACATTTTTTAGTCTTGTACATATTTTGTCCTTAAATCTTGTGTTTAGCGACTTTCCCGTTTCCGT
>Ga0126338_10000140_pt1 | contig 28912 bp, 27 predicted proteins | sample OrbCmetagenome_2_FD_92529 | JGI IMG/M metagenome (GOLD analysis project Ga0126338, IMG submission 92529) | Coral microbial communities from Petempiche,Puerto Morelos, Mexico - Orbicella C C metagenome | ecosystem: Host-associated > Invertebrates > Cnidaria > Coral | place: Petempiche,Puerto... | reverse complement strand
TATTACGGACTCTCGCTATTACGGACACCAAATCGCGGTCCCGAGGGTGTTCGCTATAACGGAAGTTGACTGTACGCGCAAACAAGACGGCATCATTGTGAAAAGAGTGGTGGGAGAGGCAGAAAGAGATGGAGTCACCTGCAAATACGGACGCGCATTCTCAAACCCCACCTACAGAAAATCAAATGAGGAATGACACGGATGAAAGCAAAGTAACTGGTTCAGAACGGAGTGGGATGGAAAGAAGAGGATCGCAATTACAGTCCACAAGAAATTGAAAGAGAAAAAAAGCACATTCGGTGTAGTGTTCACAGCCAGACTATTGCTGTTTTAGTTCATCGTTCGTGTTTTGCACAGTAGGGACAAAATACTTACTTGAACATGATGGTGAATTCTTTGAGGGTCTCTTCGGAAACGCCGGTAGTATTGCGGGCCTGGATTTGCTGTTCCAGATTGTGTTTCATGCGCATGGCCAGTTGATCCAGCTGGTCCCACTGCTGGGCAAGATCCACTGTGCTGTGTTCGGTGTATCTATATCAACAACACATCACATGTTAATAATGTAGGTGCACAAATAGTCCGCGTCGGGTCAAGTGGCCTACACAGTCAGAGCTTATCCCGGTTTCTGTAGCATTAAGCAACTAGGAGTATTTCTACTCCCCCCTGGATGGGATGCTGTAGTCCATCGCAGGGTTGAAGGAGCCACGCCACGGCTTGCGCACCTTGAAAAGTTTAGCCTAAATTTTTCAAGTTCGTCGTTTGTAATCCGTGTTAATCTTCTCCATCCTTCACCATCCTTGTCCCTTTATGGTGTATTATTGTCTTTTTGGTATTTTTCTATCTTAGTTTACTATTTTCAGGTTCCCTTCAATTTTAAGGCAATATTGTACACGGCCCAAATAACTCAAAAGACCGTACTAGAACAACAAATCAAAGGTTGATGATTGTGTCATGATGTAAGAAAATAGATGATAAAGAACTATGTCAAAAAATAGCGCAAACTAAAAAGAACACCCTATGAAGAACTCACTTGTTGTCCAGGATGAGGGCCTCTTCCATTTGAGCGCCAAGATCTTCAATGATCCTTAGGTCCTCTTTTCTGTCAGCTATCTCAGCACTCTTCTTCTTGACCTCTGCCAACTGATCTTCAAGGTCTCCCTGCCCGTCAACCATTGCCACCCTAAATGAGAGAAAGAATTCTAGAGTGAGAAATTTTGTTCTGCAAGCTATGACGTCTTCGGTAGAATACTCAATACTATTTCGCGAGGAGTTGCGCTAAGCCATGACTTTAATCTTAACAGATCCGTTTCTACAGCTCACAGGAAAGATCTAGGCCTTTTGACGGCATTAACCTTGACACAACAAGGATTGACGAACGTGAAAGTTATCTTTAGTTATGATCTTATTTTAGCAAGTAGTTTGTGTCCGTCTCACCTTGTGTCAGAAAGCCATGCATGGAAGGAGTTCGCTGATTGTGCAAACTCTTGCCTCAAGTTATCGTTGAATTCTTGACGTTGGGCTTCCTTGCGCAGATCATCTTCACGCTCCTGAAAAAGAACAAAGTACAATTGTTTCAGTTAAGCTTAAGTTCAGTATTCGTCTGCGTAAGACAGGGAAATGAGACATTTGGAGCAGCTGATCCAAACGACGTATTACACGAAAACCGATTCAAGATGTTAACTTCCGTAAATGTCTATCAGTTTAGCTCCTATGTTTGCTTCTCACTCAAATACCTACACTTCCAAGACGACAAAAAGGCATTTTGGCCACTAAAGAGAAAAGCCAGTCGATTTACCTTCATTTGTAAGAATAAGGAACGAGTAAGAATAGGAATTGTTGCTCGATATGAATAGATGAGACGAAGTCAATTTACAAACCTCGATAATCTTCTGCAGATTCTCCCAGGTATCCTCCAATGCCTCCATTGTGAACCACGTGTACCTAACATGAATGAAAAGCGCCTTATTAGTTCAACAGAGATAACAATTTTCAGATTTGTGTATGCCTAACAGAAAGTTGTGCAGTTTTCTACACTTTGCTGGCGTTCATAGCATTGTGTGTGTCATCCTCCTAGCTCCCACCGGACAACAAGACTTTTAGACATCGACATAAAACAGAGAGGGCTATTTACGTCTTTAACTGTTCTTATTTTTTTTAAGTGTCTTAATCTCCTACTGATGCACTATTCAGTTAGCGAAAACCTAGACTGTTCACAGTCCCCTATTTTCCCGTGAGATCGTAGATGTCGATCGTTGAGTTCGACGGGTCGCCATCTTGGTCTCCCGATGCGAGCGAAACTGGGGAGAGTACAAAATGCCCGTGGGAAGTGGCGGTGGGGTTAATATGGGCATTTTGTACTCTCCCCAGTTTCGCTCGCATCAAGAGACCAAGATGGCGGCCCGTCGAACTCAACGATCGACATCTACGATCTCACGGAAAAAATAGGGGACCGTGAACAGTCTAGCGAAAACCGCTCTGATTGTGATAGTTCCGAACTGGACGGATGTGAGAATACGGTTTGTTACTTGCAACTTGAAGGTGAAACTGACGAAGACTTCCTTGACCCTTCAAAGTTCGCCTTTTGGTGTACTTACGGGTTTATAGAGACATTGTAGCTTTTGATTTGGCGATCAAGCTTCCTGAGCAGCATGATATCATCTTCAGCCTGGTCCAGAGAAGCGCGGAACTGTGTGTGTCCATCTTGCAAGGCCTGAGGTGATAACGTAACAACGCAGAAGAATTATCCCTCCACCCTTAAAATATTACGGGCTTAACTTATTTGAGAGAGGGGGCGAGTATGATCTGTAATTTTAACCTCGTTGGAGTTGACTTGAGCCCGCAGTCTTTGTGACGGGTCGCTTAGTAACGAGACGTCTCTCACTACGACAACCTGACGTCAAAACATTTGGCCTACTAGCACATGCAAGTGAAATTTTGTGATTGGTTCGGCAATTAAGCTGCGATATGCAAAGTGATATGACTGTGTTACTGACCACGTCGACTAAAGATACCTCTAAAACAAGGGGAGAATGATCTCGTGAAGAAAGGTCTGTTTACATGGGCTGTAAAACTTACACGTATTTCCTCAACAGAGTTGCAGCGCACTGGATCAGTGAGGTCTTCCTCTGCATTCTCGAACCAGCTGTTGAAAGCTGAAGCCTTCTTGGCAAACAACAGGAACAAGTCCTCCACCTTGAACAAACCAGATGACGAAGACTATAAGTGATGCTTCTTTACAAATAACAAAAAAGACGACAACGCAACAATTTCAAAACACTAGCATTTGATCTCTGTTTTTGACTGAAATAACAAGACAGCAGTCAAGCAAGGAAACAATCACCTTCTTGTACTGATCCTGTGCATGTTGGAGTCGTTCTTTACGAGTCCTGGAGTCTTCCAACAGTTGCTCCCACCTAGAGACAGTAACGAGACAAGGAATACCATCTGTTAAACCGTGATACGCTTTGAACTTGAAAATCAGGGTTGATCAGAGGGTTTACTGACTTCCTAATACGGACATCACACCACATCAACCTCGTAAATGATTGGTTAGAGGTGTTGCTCACCTCCTAATAAGGTCATCATGACGTTTAATGATGGCAGGTGACTGCTCGTGTTGAGACTGGACTAGTTCATCCTTCAGCACGGTCACACGCGCAATTCCTTCATTTTCAAAAGCCTGCAGACCTGAGTCGAAGGTTTCCTAACAGACACAAAAAAAGTACAAAGGAGATGTTGTGTGTGATCAGTGCGTGAGTTTGTTCACTCTCTCACCCACCCCAAGAAAGACAAGATCACTTCCCCCGGCAATGCCAAGTCTCCTAACCCTTTCTGATAAATAGTGTTTCGGTTAATGTCTTAACGTTCCTTCGCAGGACATTTCCAACTGAATAGAATCATCATCTGCCCTATAGAGCAAGCTCACAATATCATATTCTTCAAACTCTTTAAGTTTACCTGCTTGGTGAAAAGTGTCTGCACTGAAGACAAATCACGTCCGAGATCATCAGATCGAGCGATTCCTTCTTTGTCACCTAAAAAGATCAATGTATAACAAACGCTTGAGCCTCGAGTCTTTTAAAACAAAGATAAAAGGTTGAAGAAAAAAACGTCCTAGGAACACTGCTGAACTTTGTTTGAATTAAGGGACAAGCTGCTGGTGCATAACTTAAAATTAATCTTTCGTTTTCGACGAAATGGAACAAAAACGCTTAGAAATAGAGTGGTGTTCAATCGAGAGTCGAAAAGTAACTGGTTCTGCACTACGACGCTACACACGATGGGCTTAGAAAACATGCGCCAATTTTTCATCCAACCAGAGGTAAAACCCAAACAAATTCTGACTCGTTCGCACACGTTTTCCCGTGCTTCGCGTCAGCTGTATGTATTCACTACGAGTTTTAATAAGGTCGTTGGATTGTCTGTCCTTTGTAATTGGCCAGGACAGAGTGATTACTTTGGTTTTTAGTTTTACGACACTCGATTGGAAACCGCTCTAACAGGCTTGTACTTACCAATCCAAGATTCCACCACATCAGCCTTCCAGTTGAACTGCAAGAACGCTGAGTTATCATTCAGCTTGGACTTTCGATAGGATGCCATTCTCTCCAGCTCCTGCAGTTTGCTCTACACAAGAAAAAAAATACCCATAAGTGAGCCACTCATTCATGGTTAAAAGCTGAAAGGGTTAGGTCATCACGCGCAGAGTGGTTTTGCGGGACGTCCAAAATTAAGACCCCAAAGAAGACTGTTGTAACTGTAGTAGTTCTTTGATAGAGCTGTTACCTTAATGGACGAAATCCTGTGTTCAATCAGTTCAGATTGGTGATTTCCCTGCAGGAAAAAATGCGCTTTGATTAACATTCTGGTCTTAAAATGGGGACAGAAATAGTGGGAGTGGGGAGGCAATTAAAAGCAATAGTTCGTCTACAGTCTTGTTTATACAGTGCATAGGAATTCACCTTTTCAATGAGCTTGTTTCCAGCATCTTCAATGTCCTGTACTCTCTCCCTGTGAACTTCCAGATCTGTTTCAAACGCTTCGTGCTTCTTCAACAGACCCTAATAAAATAAAAACTTTGACTTAATGAGCAGGCCTCTTTTGTTTTCGAAAGACCAATGGTTCTGTTTTCCCTAGGCATGGCTGGCGATCTAGCGCACCACTGATTAAATGCTGACACATTTAGAACTCTCTGACTGTGGGACAAAACATTAATCATCTGGAAGATCTAAGGCAAGCCACAACCGCCTCACCTGAACTGCGGCTAGCGTATCACCATAGTCATCGCTTCCAACAAGTGTATTCTTCTCATTGATCCACGATTCCTCTTCACCAACATTAGCACTGAACTGCTGGTAGGCAAGAGACTCGTCCAGTTTGTGCTGCCTGTAAAATAAAAAGCAATTAACAGTTAGAACAGGACAGATTCACTACAGCAACAGTAAAACGGGTATGACAGGCAACTAGGGGCCCTTACAAACAGTAATTTTGTTAACTGTCCAGAACTACGCAGACACCATCACTCATACACACCTCTGTTCTGCAAGATTCTTGAGTTCATCCCAGTTTTCCTGCAGTTGGTCACAGCGAGCCTTAATTTCATCCGAGCTGCTATGTCCCTCGTCGATAAATTTACGGCCACACAACAGCACAGCCTGAAAGAAAAGATGTGATTCAGATCCAAATTCTCCGAACATTGAATGAAATCTCTGTAGCCATGAGGTAGTGAGAAGTTATATGCTTAGTTTCCTACCTGGATTCTCGCCTCATGTGTGTTTAGTTCAGCTTCCAAGCGCTGATGTTTCTTGCGCAAGTTCTGTACTCCAGTCAAATCCTTGCCATAGTCTTCAGAGCTTGTCAACAGTTTTTTCTCTCTGATCAAATAAAAAGACCAAATTTAGCTTATGTCAATTGAACTACTTGCATTCTTAAAACATAATACGCTACTCACTTGATCCAGGACTCCTCGTCATCCACATCCCGGTAGAACTGGTGCAGAGCATTGGACTCATCCAACTTCTTATGGCGATCGGAAGCCATGTCCTTCACCCTGAATTTTGAAAAAATACCCATGGTTAATAAATGGTGCTTGACCTTAATTGTTTGCTGCTAAAACTTCCAATAATGTTTATTGTGCGGTCAACATACTGATATAAATAAATTGCAGGGGCTTCATTAAGGTTTTTAACAGGAGGGCATCAGGATATGACATCCGAGCAGAAAATCCGCCAAGCTCGTAATTTTGTTCGTAACTTTGACACATTCCAATTCGGCTTACATGGAGAATATTTGTTTTTGTAATCAATTGGTCGAATTTGCTTTGCAGTTTGAAGATGCAAGGGAAATGACACTACTAAAACCACAGAACAATCGTGGTTTCTTTGACTTGAAATAAGCTCAACTTTTTAGAAGACTGTTAAACACATTAAAATACTACGAGACAGCAACAGTACTATATAAAATATCGATGAAGCAGCCGGACAAAGTTCTGTTCACAGCCGGTCAATTTGCCGAGCGCCCGGACCTCAGTGAAATCCCTATATACCGGTAATGAATCAAAGAAACCCCTTTCCCTGTGAATTTTAGCAAACTGATCAAGTACTGTAAGATCTTGCCAACACAAAATGCTGCACAGTAGAATCAGAGCATAAAGGTAAACTAATTAGCAGGGGCGGCCTAACTCACTTGTCATAACGATCAGCAATTTGACGGGATTTATCCTGCAAAGAGTCGGCATCAAAATGGCCAACCTCGGCAAAGTGCTGGGTTTGAGCTTGGAGATCTGTAATGCGATCCTAAAAGAAAGAACCATAAAATGTAAGTAACATTACACATTCATGGCTCTAGCCCAGAGAGCGGAGTGATGCAACCATGAATTCCTGACAACAAAACACACCTCATGAGCGGCAATGTCAGCTTCCACAAGCTGGTGCTTCTTGATGAGATTCTGCACACTGGCCAGGTCGCGACCATAATCATCATGAGACAGGGAAGCTTCAACCTAAAAAAAGATCGTGCAACAGAGCCGGTGAACATAAATTAAGCTCCAACTCACAGGTGTAAACAAGGAAACTCTCTCTTTCCACAACTTTTCTAAGGAGTATTAAATTATAATATTTAGATAGGAAGCCACATCAGTCTGGTTTTTATGCGGGTCCCCTACACTGGTCGAATTGGAATTTGGAGATGTTGGTTTTTGTGGAGGAAGGAAAACCGTTGTACCTGGAGAAAAATCTTCGGAGCAAGGCGAGAACCACCAACAAACTCAACCCAGGTAAGACACCGGGTCAGTGTTCATTCTAAAAGCAGTCATATTCAACATCGATTGACTTACGGGTGTATAATCAGTCAAAATAAACGTGAAGTAAATTCTTTGTTACCACTCTTCGGAAAATGTAACTTCCCTGTTACAGGTGCCTCGATGGACGAAGCACATCATATTGTGTCATCCTTTCTAGGTTTAAAACAAAAGTGAAAGCTCCCCTCCTAACCCACACTGTTAATAGGGCCCATCTTCCACTGTGAATACCCAAATCTTCCTCATCGAGAAAAACAAAGCAGCAACAGAGACAATCACTTTAGAGAAAACGTGTTCCAGCCATTCTAAGTGAGAAGCATTTTCACCCCTCACCTCTCCAAGCCAGAAGTCTAATTCCTTGACGTTAGTGTTGAACTGTTGCTGTTGATTAGATTCCTTTAGATGTTGGCTCTTCTCACTTGACTTCTGTACCAAATACTCCCATTGCTGCTGAAGTTTGGTGATCCTTTCCTTCACGATCTCCTCGCTTCCTGCACACTTGCGCTGTTCAATCAGGCCTGTTAAAGACAGAGTACAACGTAAGAAATCTCACTTTATTTTGACATGTAGTCTTAAACAATTGGATTGACTTACCTGGCATTATAACAACCATGCATGAGGAGCCAAGCCACAGAGCGCAACTTGCCAAACACTTTTTTCAAGTTTGTCCACAGGATGTTACACTTCGTATATTTCAATTTTTCGTTATTTCTTTACGACTAAAGGTCTCCTCTTTGTAATATACATAACAGTGCTATACGCATTTTCTTGGTTTCAAATAGTCATAATATTCAGGTAAATCTTTCCTCAGTCCTTTTATAACATTACTGAATCAGCACAAAGTGTCTTCTCAAATAAAACACAGTCTACACGATTTTACACGTTCAATCCTAATCCTCTTCAAGATCACAATAATTTTTTTTAATCTTTTCAGTCGAAGTGAACCAACATAACATTGAAAGTTGACGACATCCTCTAATCTCATTATCTACCTGTTTAACAATGTATCGAAATTGTAAGGAGAAACGCAATGTGGATCACTGTTAGCTTGTCACTCACCTTCTGCTAAGTTAATTGTCTCCAGAACTCTTTCCTGATTGGCTGAAACTTCCGCTTCAAATGCTTGATGCTTCTGGAACTTGGACTAATAAAACATAACCAGTAAGTTAGACGATTGCTTGTGTGAAAAAATCTCCACAACTCCATGCCAAGAGCTAAATATATAGAGGATATTGCAAAATTTCTTTTAATTATTGAAAAATATTTTACGAGTGAGCACAGCAAACACGAAGCACACCAAACCGTTCCACTTCAGCTGTGAAAGGCGTGACTATGTAACCATGGCAGCAGTGACCTTTTCACATGTGAATGTGAAGATATCACGTTTTTGCGTAAAAGCTCACCTGGCATTTAATTGCGTTTACATAATTAAAAGTAATCATTATCTTCGTCTTCCCCCCAAAAAAGCCTTCTGATAGTAATACTGTACCTCTTACCTAGACAATACAGACCATAGGTTGGGGCAACTGGAATAAGCTTCAAGCTGTAGCCATATATACTCAAATGGCACTATGATCAACTCTTTAGCGTGACAAATGAAAATGACACATAAATTATCAGAAAATACATTTCGTTACCTGCAGGTTGGTTGGATCCTTGTAAGATTCATCCAGAACAGTCTGGAGTTTTTCACTGACCCATGCCTCAATGTCTTCAGCATCACGACTGAACTGTTGAATGGTTTTCGATTCACCCAGCTTAGACCGACGCTCAACAAGGGCTGCCTTCAGGGTAGCCCACCTACAAGACAGAAACAGATACATAAAAGAGTAAGGCTTGGTTATTTAATGGATACATGATGTTTGCCAATGGATAAATCATTATTGAGCAGATAGAGTAGTTCGTTTTGTTAACATGCATCCCGTGGATAGCGATATATATTTTGTGGATGGCATTATATCCAACTTTTAAATGACTGGGACCAAAGTGATAACACACAAATGTACATTGATTGGTGCACCGCAAACGATTGTCATGCATTTAGATTAAAGGAAAGCTCTCAAAGCTGCCTGTCTTTGAGAGTGTACAACGCATGGTCTTAGACATTCTCTGAGGTATACTTCCAGAACCTCACGTACAGTAATCTTTGCTTTACCTGGCCAACACTGCATGAATCCTCTCAGCAATAGCAGGGGAATCATAGTGATTGTTGTCAATCAGCCTGTCGGCATTGTCCTTCAGTGCATTGATCTTGACGTCTTGCACAGCCAGCGTCTTCGTGAAGTCTTCGTGTTTCTTGATCAGGGCCTCTGCACCCTCGGCAGCCTCTCCTACATCCTCGCTCTGAATGATGGCCTCACGGGTTGCCATCCACTGCTCCAGCTGTTCAGCATCTCGGTTAAACAACTGAAAAAGGATTGAGAAGACGTCATCTAACGCTCTTAAGTTACACACTACTTAGACAACTCTTCTTCTTATCAAAGCTGAAACACACCAACAGGACAACCGGATAACAAAAATGTGAGTATTGAGTAGAAAGTATTATTATATATCCTTGTTGCTGTCTTACAATCATAGCAATTATCTAAACAATCATCACTTCTAAAGCAATCAAGTATATGCACAAACAGATTGATATTAAACAAACCTGTAACTCCAGACATTCATCCAGCCTCTGTTTGCGAGCAGCCCATGCCCTAAAAGATTAAGTTAATTAATTAGTTCAGGTATCAAACTTCAAATGAAAACAAAGTTTTGAAGACAAACCAAGCAGCCCTAAAATAATGGAATACTAGTTCAGGGTTACAAGACAGGCGAATGTTACTTCCATAGAGCAAGCAGCATATCATAATTACATTTGACTTCATACATATTTATTCCAGCCACAATGACCAACAGCAGTTACGTCATCTTACTTTTCCAGTTCTTCTCTCTCTGTAGCCATGGTATCCAACTTCTCACGGATGTCAGGACTGGCATAGTGTTCTTTGTCCAACAAGTCCTTGCCAAAATCTTCAAAAGCCTGGAATGTGCTGTCCCTGGCATCGATTTCTGCACGGTGTTCCTGTCAAATACAAATTTTCAACACATCATAATGACAGATATTCAATTACAGTAAAAGTATTGTGATATTCTATATCAAAAATTCTGCTGTATGTCTTATCTTCAAATATGACTAGTATCAGTTGCATGAGAGTAACAATTAATTTATACATTGTTTGATGTGTGTGTGTGTGTCATACTTGATGCCTGTCCAAGAGTGCCTCAGCACTAGCCACATCCTTAGCAAGCTCATCTGAAGTTACAAGTGCCATGATACCATTGATCCAGGAAGTAAGATCTCTGAAATGATTCAAAGCAACTCCAAAGTTAGGAGATTATTTATGAATCGAACTTTATGACTGCTTACATTATACAGACCATGTAAAAATTACTTAAGTAATGGTAAAGAAACGTCACTATGAATGGACATTTCTCTCTGTTCTCTCTGACAAAGCAGACAGTAATCTACACTGGAAATTTTGTCAGACAGATGGCTCTTAGTTTCAAACACTTCTTTTAGTCAGATGATCAGAGCCTATTGTAAAACAGGCAACCCCAGGGTGCCCACTTTATAACAGGAGTGTGTTAACTGAACAAGTTACAACTTGGTTTGATTAATTTCCAGCGACTTTCAGTCGCCAAGAGTGCAAGAACTCTTACCTGAATTCATTTAGGAAGTGGAAGTAGTCATACGAGTCTCTCAGTTTGCCTTTTCTTGCAGCAGCCTATAAGAGAAATAATGCAACTTAAACAACTGAACACCAAAAACTTGTGTATTTATCTTAATTCGTGAATACAAAAGCAACAAATTATTTTATAACATTAACTACCTGTTCTCGGAGGTTTGCCCAAGCCTCCTCCAATTCATGTCGCTTCCATTCAATATCTTGTGCTGCATTTGGATGACTCGAGGTCAACTTGGCAGCTTCAACATTCAGTTCACGGACCTGAAGAGAAAAAAAGTTACTTTTACTATCCGGCATTTTCTAATTGTTGGAGATAGCATTCAGGCACACTGATCAAGTTCTGAAGCCATCAGACTGACACTGACGTTTACGTAGATACCCCTGGGGACCCTTCGCCAAACCACTGCTAACATTCATCCAATGAACTGTCCTGACACAACTGACTGATACTGCAATGTCCAGACAAAGGTCTTATGTTCTGATTATTTATGAAAAACAATTTTCAGCCCTGTCAATGCTAACAAACTTAATTAATTAAATATGCACGTGCAAACAGAGGCTTCCTCTCTACTAACCCAGAAAACCTACACTTTCCCTTTCTTCTCCAAGGGCCAATCAATCAATCAATCAATCAATCAATCAATCAATCAATCAATCAATCAATCAAATCAATCAATCAATCAATCAATCAATCAATCAATCACTTTATCAGTTACATTTTACAGTTGGACTGGCCTGCAGATAGCTAGTGCCAGTCTAGGTGGGCCAGTCTACCAGTTGCCTCGCCCACCTGACAATAAAGTTAAAGCAACCCAACATTCAAGTAGAAAGAGTCTTGATTATCATACCTTCTCTTCCAATGCAGCCAAGTCCCTCTCCAACACTTCATGCTTCCTCTGCAAAGCCTGGACACTAGCCAAATCTCGGCCATAATCTGAAGTGGAAAGAGCTGTGTCCTTCTCTGAGATCCATGCCTTGGTATCATCAGCATCCCTATAATATGCAAAAAAATATATAAATATAAAATGAATAAATAGTAAGGGAGTTGTAATACAGGCATTTCTCTTGCTTTTCAGCCTAACAAGATCAACATCTACCCAGGAACTGGATCAAAAACACAGAAAATCAAAACATCTAGACACTACCTGTGGAATTTATGAATTTCTTGAGCATTGTCAAGATTTTCTTTCCTCTGTTCGGACATCGTTACAAGATTGGTCCATTTTTGCTTTAGCCTCTGTTGAAGAAATGGAAATGGTAGCAAATACAATCCAGAAACATATCCTGCAGACACCGCTAACAACCTGTACATCCCTGAATGATGTTGCATGGTAGGAACAAACCGTTCACAAGTTTTAACTCTGATAGATCACTTACAGTGATTGTTGTAGTTGTCTGAGTGAATGTACGTATTTTTTCTACCTGTAGTTAAAATGATACATATTGTTACGAAAGTTTGAACATCTCAATGTGATTACCAGAGCCATTCCACAAAGAGAAAAAACACTCAGTACAAATAGAAATGGTTTCATTGTGCTTCAAAAACCAACAATGCATGTTCTTCAAAAGATGTTTGTTGTGCTGATTTTTTTTAACAAAAAAAAAAGCAGTGAGAGTTTCAGACAGATTTATACATTGATTTGAAGTATGTAATTTTTGCATTTAGAAAAACATTTAGTAAATTGTCATCCTTTAGCACCCATAACTTGGTAGTTCAAAACATTTATCCTCACCTCAATCATCTCTCGGATCATCTCATATTCTGCATAGTGCTCAACTTTGAGTTTCTCTGCCAGTAAAGTAAGCTCCCTGATGCGAACCTCTTTAGCCATCATATCCTGAGTAATAAGCAGTATGTTAACTTAAGTTCGTTGTTTTGATGTAAAATAACAAGGAGAAGATTCAAGTGCCATGAACAAGTCTTACCTTCTCAAAGTCATCAAACTTCTTTTGTTGCGCTTCCACATGCTCGTAATCCTTTCCAATCTCCTCAGAGGTGACAATGGCTTCCTGAAAATGAGAAAACACTCTTAAACATCAACAATGCGATGTGTCATAGTTATAACCACAAGGAGATACTAAAAGTCACATCAAAAGTCTCTTTTTAGACTGCTCAAATTCTGTCATTTAAGAGGAATCAAGTCGTAAAATGAGTACTGACTCTTCAGTTTCCAATCAAATTAAGCCCAATAAAAGGTCACATACTCGTAATTAATAGTTTTTTTTCATGGAGAATTATTAGTTCTTGGTCCACACCTTCACTAGCTCACAATTTTGTTGATACGGACACTAACCTTGTCATTGATCCACGACTCCAATTCATGAGCATCTCGCAACAGACTGTATCGTTGAATGGAGTCTTCCAGCTTCCTCTTGCGTTCTTCCCCTTTGTCCATCAGATCTTGATATCTATTAGGGAAAAAGAAATGTAGTTTACTACAATTATTTAAAGGAGAAATCTGCAGAGAATGCTTTTAAATCTGAAAGTAACCACGGCCAGAACGTACTAATCACTATCTAGGGGCAGGGTGGCTGGTTGCTCTGATTATGATAATGCAGCAAGATCATAAAACTAAGCCTTATACAAAAGACAAACTCACTTGTCGTCCAGAGCCTGTTGCCTTTGCGCAACGGAGTCCACTTCAGGAGCCTGTGAGAGAAGTTCCTGGGAGGCTTTGTGGGAGTCAATCCTCTTGACATATGCTGCTGGAACAAAACCTTGCCTGTCATTTGTTTCCACTTTCCACCAGTCCTGAAAATGACAAATTGAAATTCATTAAACTTGCCCGACAGTCATATGAGGTCTTTAATATAATTTTTGTTTTTTTAAGGAAGTTGTCATCAAATACCATCAGAGCAAATGTTTGAGGTAGTGTGACAAAAACTCAAGACCAAGTTGCAATTCAAGCTGTTTGTATCTAAAACACTTTAATGCTGGCAGAGTTCCGGGGAAACCACCTCTGAATTGATTATCTGTGCCTTGATTTGATAGTCCACACTTTTTCCTTTTTTCTTTCTCCCCTTAGTGGATATTTAGTCAATTTACACCCACTTTAAGTGTTATGTGCATAGGTGATGTGTTTCCACCATCTTTTGACGTGGGATCTCTTGACATGCCATGCAAACGGCTGAAAGACCGAAGAAGATTGTGAACTTTGCATGTTTCCTGAATTACGGGATAAATCAAACAATTTGAGTGTAGTTGATCGGCTCTCAATAATGACTTCTGCTAGAACTGGGCTGCTACTGCTTCAAATATGTGAAAGATGTAAACATTCAAGGGAGTCAATTTATCTCTCAGAGAATGACTTCTGGATACTCCTAGCCTTGTCCTGATGTCAAATAAATCCATCTTTCATGACTGAAAGTCGAGTTCGACCACAAAGAAGTCCATTGTGCTTACATTTTTTAGCTGGGCCAGGTTACAAAGCATGTCAGGAGATGGCATGTCAAAAGATGTCATCTATGCATGCAACACTGATAGCGGGTATAACCAACTGCATACAGTCACTGTCAGCCTCCCAAAAGCTGACAACCTCCTTGAGTGGAAACTTTCTGGATCTGAGGGGGCTTGCTTATGAGAAGTTTGACTGAAATGCTGTGTTTGATTGAATACTCAGACTCAGAATATACTCAGAATATTTTAAAGGTGGATATATGATCAAAGAGATCATTCTAGACAAAGAGTTCACCTTGTTGCTAGAATTCAGGAGGGTCAAAATATCCCCCTTCTGCATGGAGACCTCCCTGGCTGTCTTTTCTTGGTAGTCATACAGCGCAACCACACATTCCTTATCTGAGATGTCAGTGACATGAGCTGAAGGCTGTAACAGAATAAACACTTCATGCATTAAGAGATCCACTGCACACAAGACAGATCTTTGAGGTATAGTAAATACTGGAAGAAAAAGAGGTGCCCTTCCTTTTTTGCTTACCTTACAGTGTTGACTCTGCTCTCTCAAGCCATCGATAACAGTTCCATAAGCTCTCAAGTCTGACATGATGGCATCATGCTTGGTCAACAGTGCCTGCAAGTATGCAATGTGCAATCAGTTATGCTCACAAGTGCACACAATACTTGTGTTCAGGTGCACAAAAATAAATACAAGGGTTACAAACACGTAAGAAATGCTAGACTGTTAACCTGGGCACTATCCTCATCTTTGCCATAGTCATCGCTGGTGACAAATGGTTCTTTCTCCTTCAACCAGGACTCTGCTTCAGCAACATCAGCGAGATATTGATGGGCTTGAAGAGAGTCATCCAGATGACCTTTACGTACTGCTGCCTTGTCCTAAAAGTTTAATCAAGAATGTGGTAATTTAAAGTTGCATTTTAATGGAATAACCATTCAAGTCCCCAAATTACTCTCTTTCAGTTTTACAGCATGGCCACCAATACTGGACTTGCTTAAAAGAGTCTTTACAAGATCTGTTTTATTACTAACATTGGTCAACTTTCTGAGGGTAGTCTCCTCTCACCTTGAATTCAAGCCACTTCTGGTCAAGATCGTCAATGTTCTCTTTGATTTCATCGGCAGCATAATGCCCTAAACAAAACACAGAAAAGACATTCAGCTGAAGAATGCCTTTCACTTGTAAATGTATGGTGCAGAGCGTCAAATACATGGCAATGATTTTACATGCAAAAAAGAGACAGTTGATTGCTACAGCCCTACATGTTTTGGCCAACTCACCGTTATCGATCATTTGCACGCCATTGTCACACACCGCTCTGATCCTAGGCTCATGGCTAGCAATTTCAGTCTGCAAAATGAAAACAAACAGAATGATTGAGCTGATACAAATGAATGTAGCTTGCAGACAAAGCCACAAAAATATACTTGTAAAATACCAGAATGGGTTAATAAAATCCAAACAAAGCTATTCACACAAACAGTTGAAATTCACTGTAATTTTTTTTTTTTCCCAGTACTTACCATCAATGCCTGGTGTTTCTTTGACAAATTTTGGGCTCCAGTCAAATCTCGTCCAGTGTTGGTAGATGAAGCAATAGGCTCCTTCTCTCTGATCCATGCCTCTTCATCTTCGACATCATGGAGGAATCTCTTAAGTCTCTCTGCATCCTGAAGCTTAGCTTTCCGTGCAAGAAGAGGAGCCTGAAATTTAAAGTTGAAATTTAGCTTACACAAAAAAATACTGCAAAGTGGTAAAGACAAACCCTCAAAAGGTTACCAAGGTCCACTGTCTTCATAGCAAGAAAATTCAGAAGTGGGTAATAAAATACGGGGTGACAATAAGCGATTCATGTAAGATCACCATTACCTGTATCTGTTGGTATCTGGCATTAAGGGTCTCTTTCTTTGCCTTGATAGCTGGAGCATCAAAGTGGTCAAGCTCTGCAAACGTCTCTGCTTGTGTATTGACAACTTCAATTTTATCCTATCATGGTAAAAAAAAAAATTGTTTTGTGAGTACACAATAATAAATACATGTAATTATGACTCAGTTTTATATTAACAATAAGAATATTGATGTTATAATTGGTTGGAAGAATTTTCATCCAGCCCAGTGCACAGGCTAGGGGTGACATGATGGAAAAGGGGCATCATCTCTTCTGCTGATATGTAACTTTCCACCAAAATAGGAAGGGAAGGGGTTGAGCTAACAGCCTGTGCCAATCAGTTAAGCCAACTACAATAGTATTCTAACTTTTATCTACTTACTGCACGAGCAATGACATCAGCCTCAATCATAGCATGCTTCTTCTGGAGGTTCTGCACACTTGTCAGATCCTGTAATAATTGAGCAGTAGAAATTAAAATTTTACAATTAAGACAGGAACAAAATATTGTACACCTAAAACTTACAAACCTTACACTCAGGGGACAAGGATCTTCCAAAACCCTTTATATTTCTATGTAGTCTCCTTTACATCCAGTCTATGCTAGCAGCTGATAAGATGCCATATCTAACAGATGGGATAGGAACTAGTTTCTTCTTATAGAGCATACACTTTTTCTCTACTACCAATAGCTTACCTTTCCAACATCCTCAAGAGCGAGAAGGTTTTCAACTTCAGTGAACCATAACTCCACATCCTCAGCACCTCTGCAAATAAAACAATTCAAAAAGCTCTTAGTAATTTTGTTATGTTTATAACTTCAAAAAAGGGTAAATGTTGATGTGCAGACAAACACATGCAGTGACAGAGTCATCTTGGTGTAGTACTGTACTGACCGGTTGAACTGCTGTTGTTGAGCTGCATCCTTTAATTTCTTCCCTGAAAAATACAACAGTCTATTAGTTAATCAGAATTAGGTTGGCAGCTGGCATCTTTTCACAACTTGTTGACAGTTTAAGCTATTAGAAGTGACTCAAAATGTTTCCCATCAATAATCTCAGTGCATGCAATTACCAAAAAGAGTTTATTATTGCATACTTAGAGTGCAACTGTAATTTTCCCTTATTTTTTGTCAACTTTTTTGCCTCATCCTAACTTTCTTTGGTTGGAGTAAACAGAATATATCTTAAATGTAATCATCTTACCTTTATCGTTTGATCTCTCAAACAGATAGGCCCACAGCTTATGCAGCTCATCAAGCCTTTCTCTGATCTGTTCTGAAGCATAGTGTTCATCTCCAATCAGCTGTTCTCCAGTGTTATCTACTGCATCAAGTCGACTTTGATTGGCATTCAGCTCAGCCTCAAAGGCTTGGTGTTTCTGGATTTTTCCTTGCAGGTTGGTTGGATCCTAAAAACATAAGACAATGTTTGACTTTACTTCCCAAACCTTTTGGACCAGTTTTAGCATCACAATCCTCCTAATTCTCCAGTTCTCCACATTTTGCATTCCTCTCCTTGGGAGAATATGGTGTTAGGCCAAGACTTTCCGTACATATTAAATGTGTTACCCACAACTCTGAAGGACATTGATTCTGTGTTGACTACTAACATTTAAATTGAGTCTAGGCAAAAATGGAATTTACCCACCAACTTTCTCACAGATGGTCAAGATAGCCATCTTTACATTTCAGTGTGTCGCAGTAACATTGATTCTCACCTTGTAAGATTCATCGCAAGCAATTTTCAGCTTTTCAGTGATCCAGCTTTTGACTTCATCAGCATCTCTCTCAAACTGCTGCAGCTTACGAGATTCCTCAAGCTGTGACCTGCGGGCCTTGGACAGCTCCTCAATGTTCTGCCGCCTTTCCACTATTCCATCTCTCCTCTCACGAACCTCATCAGTGGCATAATGATTACTGTCAATGAGGCGGTTTGCATACTCATCAATACTCTGAAAGAAAAAAAAATCACATGATCTATAAGACAACAAATAAATAACTACATAATTAAATATTAAATAGAAATTTTCACTGGCACATCCCACAGAGAGGCTCGTTGTCCACTGTTTCCAGATTGATTTGGAATTAAGAAGTGTTGGTTTTTGTTGATGGACACCAAAGCAAGAACCAACCAACAAACTCAACCCATTAATGATGCCGAGCCCAGGATTTGAACACAGGCAACACTGGTAAGAGGCTAGCTCTCTCACTACTGTTCCATCCATGCTTCCCATAAGGAACTTAGTAGCCTGGCACACAGGGTGATGCAAATGACTGGGTACCAGGTCTCTCATTCTCTTTTCTCACATGTGGAATGGAGAAAGAGTTCCACAGTTTTGATCTTGGATTCAGACAATAGATGTACACTACTGTTGTAAGCAAAAAACATATTCACCACAAAACCAACAAAAAGAAAGCATGACCATACTAATTTATCCAAACTTTTTGGTCAAGGAAAATAAGGTACCAGTAATAGTGGTCAAAACTTTTACTTCTGTGGCAACAAATGGCATGGCGATTCTCAAATCCTAAAGAGGAGGCCCTCAACCCTAGACCCTGCAGAACGAATGGCCATCCTCTGGAAGCCAGCTCAACATACAAGCTAAGCAATTCTCTGCCAGGAGACTTCTCCACAGTAGAACTATATAATTAAGTCACAATGCAAGCCATACATGTAATTGCAAAAGCTTTGGTGGTTTAAACTTAATTCTGTGAAATTTTTTTTTATACCAGTTTGCCTTTTATTTATGTGTTAAAAAACATAAACATATCATTAACTTATTAGGAATAACTTATTAGGAAAATTCGAATCAAACTGGATTATAAAATTCAGGTACATTGAGGAATGAGAACTTCACTTACGTTGATCTTCTCTGCTTGGGCAGCAAAAGACTTGTCAAAATCTTCATGTTTTCTGATCAATGCCTCCACTCCATCAAGGGAATCCCCCAGGTTATCATCAGCAAGGAATGCCTTTGAAGTAACAGCAAATATTTTCATAAGAGACATTTGAAGTTGAGGTCCAAAAGACTAATTAATTTGAAAACGATCATGACGTGTGGTGGTATAAAATATTGCATGCTGCAGGTCCTCAATTAGATATCTGTGGGACCGTAAGAGTATGTGAATACACTATTTGCAGTCTGTTTGTAGTCATTACTAGCTCTGACTGTGACGTGATTGTATAATTGAAGAGAAGGACATCCAGATAACTCAACACTGAAAAGCAAACATGTTTCCAAAAACAAGGGCAACAAAAGGGACAAGAGCATTTTACCCATTGAAGATGTTGCAGCATGGTGGAGTGTCTGTAAGCATTTGACGGGCAATGCCTTAATAAGATATGTTCATACCTCCTGTTTAGTCATGGTAGCATCAGCGTGTTCACAATCTCGATTAAAAAGCTGCAGTTCCATGCACTGCTCAAACTGGACACGTCTCTTCTCCCACAGCTCTAGCAGTTCCATCTTCTCTGTTTCCAGGCTTGTGAGCTAAAAGCAACAGAAAACAAGTCAAAATACTTGAAATAAACACACAACTTAGCATGACATTTTCTCTTTCAAGTATGATTCAGTCTGATACTTACCTTTTCTTTGATCTCATCACTGGCATAATGATTAGAATTGACAAGTTCTTCTCCATCATCAGCAAACTTCTTGAATCCATCCTCTGAAGCATCAATGTAACCCTAAAGCCAGAAATACATCCATGTAAATATCACCTATACTGTAGTTACATTTGGTGGCACACAAAACAAAGACTACATTTTGCTGGTCTTAAGAGTTCCTTGCATTCCGAGAGAGTACATGTATTGACTTATACCTTGTGTTCCTGGTGTCTCTCCAGAAGACTTTCTGCACTTGCAACATCTTTTGCCAGTTCATCACTTTGGATCAAGACTTTCATTTCATTTATAAATGAGATGTGGTCCCTAACAATACATAGAATAAAAATCAGCTTGGAATAACATACATGTACATGTACATGTATGCATCTTGAGATGAGAAACAAAGTATGATTAGTTAAGAGTTAATGTAAAGAGTTGATTTAAAACAAATCAAAAGATTTTAGGATACAGTGTATACATGTATGTACAGGTCTGTCTGTCTGTCTGTCTGTCTGTCTGTATCTAAGCTTGATACAAGTGTAGACTACATGTATGAAGTTTTATGGCTTCTTATGCCAATGTGATTTAAGCTAGTTGTACAATGGAGAGGAAAAAACGGCAATCAGTCAAATTATCAGGTGAGCGTAAGTCTGCATTTTACCTGTAATCACTGATGAATCTCTGAAGCCTGTATGAGTCCTCTAGCCTTGTCTTTCTTACTCCAGACTGAAATAAATCAAGAAATACAGTTGGATCAGTACATTAATATTTGGAGCACATAGAAAACTAACACAGATGGAAAAGAGATTAACATTAGCCAAGGATACTACAAAACAAAATCAATTTCTTGCTTCTCAACTGAAACATGCAGATATTTAACAATGTACAATTGCTACCTAAAACAGAAGTAATTATGATAAATCCATATAGCCCACCTTGTCCTTGAGGTTTCCCCATGCCGTGACTATCTCATCTTGCTTTGCAGCAATTTCATCAGCACTGTCTGGATGGGCTTCTTGCAATTGATCTGACTCCTGGCCAAGGGCTGTCACCTGTGAAGATATGGTAAAAAAAAACCATGGGGTTAACAAATGCATGTACCTCTTAATACATGCTGGTCTCAAGTCTTTATCTCAAAACTACAAATCAAAGTTAATTACATGTACTCCTAAATGTAGATCACATTCATAATTCCAAGTAAGATAGGACACAAATTTCCATTGTCTAAATATTAAAACTGGGTTTTCACAAAGAGAAAATCATTACCTTGTCTTCCACTGCAGCTAAGTCTCTTTCTAACGCTTCATGCTTTCTTAACAGGGCATTGACACTGGCAAGATCCTTTCCATAGTCATCTGAAGACAGCACTTTGTCCTTCTCATTGATCCAGTTCTTGGTTTCATCAGCATCACTGTTCGAAAAAAAAAAAAGAAAAGAAAAGAAAAAAGGAATTAGAAATGTTCATGCTCTTTTTCCAATAAGAAAAAATTTAAGTAGTCGAGGTCTTAATGATGACGATGAAGGTGATGACTACAACAACCAAACTGAGTCTTACAGCTTGTCACAAAATGTTACATTTGTAAATGTATTTGCATTGAAATGTATTTGGCCAAATAAATCACAGGAAACAGACTCATAACAGAAGCCTGCAAATCAAGTGGAGAAGTTACTATACTTTTTTTTCTAACATTTACATGCAACAAACCTTAACTATGAATGCATTTCAATCCAAAAGGTCACACCTATCTAAAATATTAGTTACACACATGTACAGTACTAACACAGAACTTTTTACCGATAGAAGCTGTGTATCTGCTGAGCTCCTGCAAGTCTCTTTTGGCGTTTTAGTGCCAGCATCTTCAACCTTTCCCATGCTTCATTAACTTCCTGCATGAACGAGGAAACAGTTTATTGTTAACAGTAACATTGATGAGTCTGAAACACATCTTTGTCACCCAAAATAACAAGTCAAAAACTGAAAGCATATTGCACGCCTAGGTGAGGTGTTACACTGACTTCAAGAATTCTAATTCCTTACCGTTTGCTTTGTGCTGATCAGTTCTATATCTGGATGGCCTTCATCACCCAGTTGATGAGCAAGATCATTGATGTATGTGATCCTAGACTCATTGGCCTGGATATCCTTTAAGAAGTCATCAAATTTCTTCTGCAGCACTTCAACATGTTCAAGGTCTCTTCCAACCTCTTCTGAAGTGGCAATTGCTTCCTGAAATGTAACAATCACATTTTAACCTGTCAAGGAATGTCACATCAATACCTACATTTTACATGCAACCTTTGGCATGAACGCCATAGATATGTGGATGTTTTTGAGCATTACCATCTACCTAACACTGTTGCCTCGAAGTTATAAAAGTTGTTGGAAAAGCCATTTGAACACTTCCACATTATGGTCTTAGAACCAGTGTGAGTGACCACTGACACAGGACATGTATAATTTCTCTAAGTCAAGAAGGAGATCAGCATAATTTGCAGTTTAACTATACAACAAAATCTAGGATTTCTGTTAAAATGGAAGAAAGACATATCAGTCTTTGGATAGTATAAAACCTTTTTTAGCACGTCTTTGCAAACAGGATGTTACCTTCTCCAAAATCCAGGACATGACTTCTTCTGTTTCACGGAGGAAGTGTACTCTTTTCTGAGTGAAAAGAAGCATGCGACCTTTCTCTGCTGACTTAGAAAGCAGTAGCTCCCACAGCTTAATGAGGGAATCAAGCCGCTCCTGTCAGATAAACATTTACATAGCAATGTTAGAAGTATCCATAGAGCAAAATAACATTTCAATGACAAGGAAAATCAAAGTACTCTAAGTCTGCATTGGAGCCTAGTTGCCTTTGGTTGGTGCTTATCTCTGATTTCAGTAGCATAAAATGCCTAGAAGTGTTTCAACTTCCACCTAGATAAGATGCCAGTCTATTGCAGTGCTACATGTACCCCCAGAATTAAATTTGCCAGCATCAATTTACACTGAGATGAAAAGTGTCCTGCCTATTAACACAACACAGTCGTACAGGGCTTACTTGATCCAGCAAATAATGTTGAGCTAGCCATAAGTCAACCCACACTGTGCATTCTAAGTCTGTGACAAAATTCATGGTACAGGTGCCGCAGTTGTTACACATGGCTTCCAAAAAACACACTCAACAATAACAAAAAACAACTTGAAAACATGGAATAGTGATAAAATGACTACTCACTCTGATAAGTTCAGAGGCATAATGAGACTCACTGATCATGCCTTCTCCATTCTCTTGAAGTTCAACAATAGCATTGCTGTGAGCTGAGATCTCTGCTTCAAAAGCCTGATGCTTCTGAAGTTTTCCCTGAAATAATAAAGAGATTACAGATCAATCTGGCTTCAGACTAAACTTTCACAAAACTATGGTAAAAATACTTTTAATAATTTCAGCAAGGTGGTGCAGAACAACCAGGTTTTCTTTTCAATAGAAATCTTTCGAGGCACAACTAACACATGCATTGGACTATTGGATCATGGAAAAAAGGATGTCTCAAATAAAACATTGCAACTGTGTTTTCCATACAGAGGTGATTTGTATTCCTATGCATAGTTGGAATTCAGCAGCAAAAAACAAGTTCAATTCTTCAATCACGACACGGAGAGCTACACTAAGACAAGCTTCCTTCCCGCGTGACCACTTTGTGAAATTAACATGTAATGTTCCTTTCATAACATGCAAGCACACCAGAATAAATTATGTCAATAATAGCTTGCCAGGCATTCAAATGCCACATCGAATAATTTTGAAATCAATAAAATAAAGAGTGATAGCATGATTTAAGACAACAGAAACTACTCCTGTCCTGTAAACAACAATTAAAATCTTCTTCCCAACGTCGTGAGTAATGGAATAATATTCATGGTCAATGATCATACAAGCGTAATTTGTTGGTACTGCAACACTTTGCACTATTCAGAAATAACAAGCCCGGGAAATAGCGATTCGAGGACAAATTTTATTGCGATTTGCTCTTCTTGATGCATCTTGATATTGTGAACACCTACAAGAGACTTTGATTCTATGAATCAATTTCAGACCCACTATGCTGTCTGGTCACGCACGCTTGGATTTACAATGCAAGCTTCTTTGATTCTCAAACGTTTCTAGTTGCCTTAAAAAAAGAATGCTCGTAGATAAACCTAAAAATAACTAGGGGACGAAAATTTTAGCTTCACGGTGTATTCCACATAACTGCAATTTAACCAGACAGATCTAGATTAATTTTGTATTCGGGTTTGCGCGGGGCGTTGTCGAGGGAGAAGTAAGTTTGGTGTTTAACACTATAAAACACTACTTTCCCGATCACAGTTCTCTCGAAACCCTAGAAAAAAGTTACCTGAAGATTAGTTGGATCCTTGTAGCATTCATCGCAAGCGATCTGCAGTTTCTCGTTGATCCACGCTTCGACTTCATCTGCATCACGCTTGAATTGATGGTAGCGTTTCGCATCTTCTAATCGCTGCCGCCGGAGTCGAGTTGCTTCTTTGAACTCCGCATAGCGCCGTAAAACTTGATCACGCCGATTTTGAATGTCTTCAACAGTTTCTAGAATGGCTATTTGACGAGCTTCTACCTCAGCCATTTTGGAAACTTACTGCAAAAGGCAACGCGCCGAAATTGTATTCAAGAATGAAGGAATCGCCCAGTGAAGCGATATGATCACGTGATACAAATATGACAAAAGAATACCGAGTAGTGGGTGGAGGGTATCTCTTGAAAAGAGCTTTCTAGAAAGCATTTTTGTCAAGAAATGATAGAATGAATAATTTTATTTTGTATCCGGAACATGAAGAATTTTTAAAAACGTTTCTGTGAAAGAAAATTTAGCTTTTTTTTCTGGGGAATATGGTCCCAGGATAGATCTTTTGGCTATTTGGTCCAGATTTCCCTCCCTACCCTAGTTATGAAATCTTCAACCAGACAGCCTCGACCTAGTGCTCCCGTGGTCCCGGCAAGATGGCGGCCACACAATTCAAAAACTTCTTGTATGCTTTTTGTGGAAAACGCAAAGTCAGACCTATTTACACAGAAAGACCTTCTACGCAGGGAACGTTCAAGTTCCAGGTAAAGTTATTCTTCTTAGAGAATTCCAACTGACGATATTTAGGGTCGTTTTTATCTGCAACGAAAGCGAAAGGGTGCTTGTACAGCTATCTTTGAAAACGCCATTGAGAATAATTGCTTCAGATACATGTACATGTAAGCTTACGTTTTTTAAAATGCTTCTCAGAAATGCTTCTAGTCATGTAACGTATTGGTTATTTTTCTTTGTTTGACGGATTGAGATGAAAATATGTAAGGGAGTGTACAGTATTTAAACTTAAATATTAAACAGCAGTGTTATCTAGAAAATCGTAAGAACATCCTGTAAACAAGTGAATTTATGAAAGATCGTATAATTGAACTGCGGAGAAAGATATAATTAAATAAAGACACGTTTATAGGGTTAACGTATACTTATATGTCAACCCTACACAGATCTGTAGTACTATTAATTAATTAATAGTATACAGAGTTCTGCAGCAAGTATTCATACTGTAGTTCCAGGAATGAGGATATATGTAATCGGACAGTCTGATGTTATTTGCACGGTAGATATCCATACATCATATATCCGCTATCCATTTTATTCATGTATAATTATGTGAAGTGCGTATTTCAGTGTGTTTCCAAGCAAAAGGGACATTAATTGGCTGCATACTGTGCTAGGCTTAAAATATTGCTTGAAGGAGCTAGCTCCCTCTACTATATGTTGCTCTCTCCACTTTTGAAGCCAGTACATAGCGACACTGACCAGGCTAAATGACTTGGAATAATAACTTACTGTTTGATGTGGAAACTATTCCATATATGGTTTTTGGACCTGCGGTAAATCAAGGCAGTGTCCACACTATGCCAGAGAAATTTGAAAATGTAGCTCTATATTTCTACGGTTAGGCCTACCATCCACCGTAATCCGTCATGAAAATGTAGCTCTATATTTCTACGGTTAGGCCTTCCATCCACCTTAATCCGTCATGAAAATGTAGCTTTTCGAAAACGCTCTTCAAGCTGGAGTAATTTGAAAATGCTGGCTTTTCACTTTTATGTGGAGGTAAGACATTCTGAAAATGCAGCTTTTCAAAAAAGGTGGTGTCACAATAACAATTTATTATGTGATTTCCCTGACCAAGTTTTCCTCAAACACAAATCCAAAATGACTGGTGATTGTTGTATTTTTAAATGTCTTTGGCATAGTGCCAACGGAAAAACCTCAGCTTTCAAATTCCTGTGGCATAGTGTGGATGGAACCTAAGAGGTCAGTACTCTTCATACTATGAGGAGGCAATATTGTATACATTGTTTTTTTGTTTTTTTTCTATGTGTGTACTTTTGCTTCACATAGGTTCAGATAGAGGGGTTTGATTATGTGGGTCTTGGAAGTGCTTCTAACAAGAAAGATGCTGAAACTAATGCAGCAAAGGATTTTTGTGGCTTCTTGATCGGAGCTGGAATCATTCCTCCAGACTCATTCCCAGATGATTTATTTGTAAGTCTTTCAATGGTCACTATGTTCATTTAGATAAAGTAAATTACACCAGGGTGCTATTTTAAACAAATATTTTAAGTTAAAACTGTACAAAGAAGTTGGCAATATGTTGTCAAAAAGGTGAAGTACGCAATGATTGCTTTGATACATATACTAAAGAGTAACTAAGTTGCGAAAAAAAAAAAATGATCAGAAAATTTACCTGTCTTTGTAAATATAAGGAAAACACTTCTGGCAATTAGATGAATTAAAAGTAATAGTTGTAATGATGGCATTCTTCTGAGTCTTGATGTGCTGATAAAATACTGATTCAAACTGTTATAGGATAGTACTGAGTAAAAAATGTTCTAGATTTTGTCCATGATAATTATGTTAGTGACTCATCTATATGTCTGGGAAACAGGGAGAAGGACCAACAGCTCCAGCATCAGCCATGCCAGCTCAGCAACCGCAGCAACAGCTTCCATCATCAGTAGCACCAGCTCCTCATACTCAATTGACACCAAATCAAAACCAACAGCAGGGACCATCCCAGGGTAATATCTTCCCTACACAACCACCACCTCTTATGATCCAACAGGGTATGTGATAAATACATGATCACTTACAGTTTAAATTGTTTGGTAATGAAAAACAAGTTTTGAGCTCAGCACTGAAAAAGTTTACAAAAGTAATCAAAGTCTTCTTTTTATTGGTAAAGGCTAGAGAGATATGTATATACACCTTTAGTTTTGCTATTTGTTTTGCTAATACCAACTATAGTTCATGATGCTAATATCAGTAATTCAGGATACTAGTGCAAGTTTTTAAAGGAGGAGGCACAGTGACCTCATGGTTAGTGCACTCGCCTCCAGATCGAGTGGCCCAGGTTTGAGCTCTGGCTTGGGACATTGTGTTGTGTTCTTGGGTAAGATACTCTTGCAGTGCCTCTCTCCACCCAGGTGTATAAATGGCTACCAGCAAATTTAATGTTGGGGCTAACCCTGTGATGGACTAACATCCCATCCCAGGGGAGTAGAAATACTCCTAGTCGTTTCATACTACAGAAACCGGAGATAAGTGCCGCCTGATGGGCCACTTGACTCATATGCAGACTTAACGCACCTAACCTGCATGCAAGCCAAGTGGCCCATTAGGCTGATGGTTATCTCTGGTTTCAGTAGCATGAAGCAACTAAGAGTCTTCATTCTCCCCCCTGGACAGGATATTGATGCCAACTAGTCCATTGTAGGGCTACCCCTTGTATTAAATTTGGCAGTGCTCATTTGTACACCTGGGTGGAGAGAGGAGGTTTGCAAAGTATGGTTTGCAAATATAAATGAAGTTGTTACATGACCTGTGTATGTTACAAATAAAATTAATATTGTTTACTGGCGGTTCAGGACCTGGTGGTAACCAAATGGATGGCTGGAGTGGAGCTGGTCAGAGAGATTACCACTATAGTCTGTACAATAAACGCAAGTTTGAAGAGGTACATGGTATAAACTTGGATAATATTATGTTACAAATAATTTATTATTCTATGCTTTCAAATTAAAGTGTTACTGTCACCTTTTATTGTACACTGTTACACTGTTTCAGTTTGTTATCTAATTATTTATTTCTTCTCCAAGATCTTTTAGCAAATTTTGATCTCTTTTACCGCATATTATCTTCTGATGCATTATTTATATCTCAGGCTGAAGATGTAGATCTGAATGCCCATCTCCATGGAAACTGGACATTAGTAAATGCCAAGTCTCGGCTACACCAATATCTGCAACAGAACAGGCTTCCTGCTGATTTTAAGTACTCAGCAGGTGGTCCAGATCACAACAGGTAAGTGTCTATTGGCTGTTGCTATGGCTGAACCCCTTTTAAGTGGCCACCCTCATGGAAATGGGAGGTGGCCACTAAACAGGTGGATGCTTATACAGATTCCACGCTATTAATAAACAGTAGGGCGCATTACAGACTTCACTAGATTTTGTTTGAAGCATATCTTTATTAGACCCCTTTGTGACAAAGTCCCTGGTATGACAAACATTATTTTTGGCATGGCCGAGTTACTAACAGAAGAATGTATAGGTCACAGGGCTTGTCACAGGGCTTACTCTGTTCCTTTTTTTTTTAAACTGTTAAAAAGACTAAAATGTTACAAAAACAATGAAAACTAAAAGTTGGGTAAGTTTAATTTGCACATTTAAAACATTTTTATTCAGTATGGGCCATGGCGAAAACATTTCCATCACATGCATGTAGCTGAACATGAACTCTGTCAGTGTTGAAATCCAATAACGGTGTTTCAGGAAAAATCAAATGTTTCTTTTGGTTGTGAAACAAAGCAATTTATCATAATGATGGTACAATAGTACTTGTGTAAGACTTCTGATACTCACATATTTAAGATATTGGCAGCTTAT
>Ga0126338_10000139_pt1 | contig 28940 bp, 13 predicted proteins | sample OrbCmetagenome_2_FD_92529 | JGI IMG/M metagenome (GOLD analysis project Ga0126338, IMG submission 92529) | Coral microbial communities from Petempiche,Puerto Morelos, Mexico - Orbicella C C metagenome | ecosystem: Host-associated > Invertebrates > Cnidaria > Coral | place: Petempiche,Puerto... | reverse complement strand
TTCTCTGGTGGGATTTTCTCATTTTTCCTCTAGAAAATGAATCGTAAACGTAGCTCTGCAAGGGGCAGAGGGATACAAAAAGAAAAGAGGAAACTGGAGTTGGAATTGGTAGATGTGCCTAAAAATGGTAAGAGAGAAGCAGAGTCAGTGGCAAGCACAAGTGGTACAGTTGAAGTTAGCCAGAAGGTAGTGGCAAGAAATGAGCTATGTGGGAGTGATTCAGACATCACTGTTGAAGGTGTGGAGATTGAGCATCAGCAGCCGCAGTGCAGAGAGATGGCACCTGGTACTAGTAAAGATGGTGAGAAACATGAACAAGTGCAGGCCGATGCAGAGGTTTCTCAGGTACTTGACCATGAAAATCAATTATTTGTTACAAAGTAGAGGTTCTGTCACTGTGCGAATCCTAGTCATTGTTACAGTTTGCAGTCTTTATTTATCTTGCATCTGATTGGCTTTCCTTTACCACACAATAGCATTCCAGAAATAATTCTATTGTATTCAGATTCATACCATAAATCAGTCTCGGCAATCAAACATGTGGTCCAGTCCCAGTTTGAGTGGGACACTATGGACCATAAACTTAAGGAAGTGTAGCAGCTCTTGTAAGATAGTAAATAAATTCAAGTTGTTGTCATAGTGTAGCAGCTGTTACTGTTCTGGGGCTAAGGGTATTCGTTGTGATTTGTTCTATAAATTGTTCTATCAAGGCTATTGAGCCATTCTTATGAGACCTGACCCAAAATTGTTGGTAATCTGTGAATACAACCAAGCCCCTGTGATGACTGAGATGAAAGGGGTTGCCCAAAACTGGTTAACGTAATTGTCATTTGAAAACTGGAAGGTTTGGGGGTTGGGTCCTGACTTATTAGTTTGTTGTGATTTAGATATTTTGGGAAATTTTTTAGGAGTGAAAAATGGTTTTAGTTAGGAAAAAAATTACCAGATCCCAGATGAAACCCTTTGATAAAGTTGAATTAAGAATTAACAGCAGCAAACGCATATCTCAAGTCTCTTACTAACCTTGCCATATAATTCCTCCTCTCCAATACCTTGTCAGTTTATTGCACTAATTAATATTTATTTCTTTTTAATTGTGTTTTAGGGAAGAAAAGGCAATTATCACTTGGAAAAATTGCCAAAAAGCTTTTCGACTGGCTGCATGGAGGAGGAATACCATGCACTGTGCACCATTAAAACCGCAGCGGACAGACTAGCGGAAAAGGGAGTGCTGTCTTGTGTTGCTGAGCGGGCTATGAGCTGGCTACGGCTATCATATAAAAAAATTCATGACAAAGACCTACCGAGACAAGCCTGTAAGTGAAAATTTCCATGTTTTGAAACAGGAACTGGTTTTTGTTAAGTTACAATATTGATACCACTAAGGAAAAAAGAAAAATGAAGTATTAAATCTCCACTTGGTCAGCTGCATGTAGTTCCAAATAATATATTCAAGGTGTATATCCCCACTAGTATTGGCCCTCATCAGTTTCTTGGTGTATTTGATATACTTAGTACACCCAGCAAATTATCCCGAACTTCAAAAATCATTTTGTATGAGGCACTGTATGATCTCCAGTCAAGAGTTCTGGGTTAAATCCCTGGTCAGGGGTCATTGTGTTCACTTTCTGTGCAAGGCACTTCACGTTTGCAAAACGTCTCTCCACCCAAGACCCCCACAAAATGTTGGGGGTTACTAGCTTGTGCAGCTTCCTTTCCAAAGGCACGTACTGCAAGAGATATGCAAAAGCTATGGTAGCTTGGGGTGCAGTGAATCAATCCAACCTTAATCACTTGTCAGAGTGTTCTAGCTCAACCAAAAAGCTGTACTAATTTACGACACCTACACTAAACTTGTTCCTAATGTAAAGAGCTAAAATACATAATTATTGAGATAAACCTATTATTAAAATTCTTTAAAATTGTAGAATAAATTTATAGATTAGCTACAATTGTAGTTCCTAACATAAAAAGCTAAAATCCATTAAGATGAACCTACTTATTAAAATGCTTTAAACTTTTAGCATAAATTAGCAGATTCATCAATAGTCAGGTTAATGAGCCACTAAGGCAATTTATCATGGGAGAGGGGATGGCAAGGCATAACCAGGTTTGGACTGGTATTCTATAATGGCCAAAAGAAGTAGCTCCTTGACCTGCGAGTAGTGTGTGCGGCCTTACAGTACCCTGCTGTGTTTTTATATTGACAGGCCGAGTTGAAGAGACACAAGTTCTGGAAACACTTGAAGCCATCACTGAATGTAACACAAGCCCTGAAACCAGCAACACGGGAACAGCGCAAGGCACAGAGCAGCCATCTTCTGAAGACTTGCCACAAACTCGTCGCTCCAAACGCTTGGCACAGGCCTCGAAGGTTAACCAACCAGCAAGCAAGAAATCAAAACCGGAAGTAGAAACGGAGCATGAAGATGATGATGATGACGACACCTTGCAAGCAGAAGCCTCAGCTGCCTCTGACATTTCATCCACCAGTGAGGTAGAAGTGGGACGCGGGTGGAAAAACACTTATAAGCGATCGCCACAGCCCAACAGTCGCATGGAATACCTTTCACAATATTATCAACATCTCCAGACCTTCTTCGGTGGCGAGTATACCGAGAATGAGGCTCTGGAGTTTACAAGATGTCTCCATCGAATGATGGAGAACATCGATTGTACCACCTCAAGTATCGATGGGCTCCTTGACCCTGACAAAGTATGGGAATGGGCAAATGCCCGTATAGAAACAACAATGGTTGGGCGAACGGTCCAAAAGTACTTGCTCTCCCTTGAGAAATTTTGCCATTTCATTGTGCACGAGCGGTCACCCCAGCTTCCCAAGTTGAGAAAAGCTTCGCTGAAGTTGGCACAGGAGGTGCACAATAGATGCCCCACATGGAGGAGGAGTGCAAACAGAATTGCTGCAGAGAGGAGGTGGAAGAAGATTAAAGACGATCCCGAATACATGGAGAAGGTATGGGAGGAAGGCAGGAGAAGAAGAGCTGACGCATTTGACGAAAACATCCTCGGACTTCGCAATCCAACACCCATTGGCTCACGGCCCCTGAGGTCAAAGTGGGACCGAAAGGATGAGAAACTACTGCTTCGTTTTTTTGCATTCAAGCCACCGAAGGACATCATCCGACGTGTATGTGAAGAAGTCGACGAACTGCAAGAGCTAGTGGCCCGAAAGGGGTTTGATCGTGTTTATGAGAAAGTGAAAACTATGTATAGGAGAACAAGGGCTATCATTGGATAAACAATTCGACAAAGACGAAGCAATAAGCATCTATGAAGCTAACTTTATTAATTCAATTGAATCTTTAGCTTTTTCTGCTTCCTAATATTTCAGTGTACCAGTTCATCTCCTTAGTAGCAATGCCTTGAAAGTTGTTTCGTTTGTTACAGTTCACACGAAACATCTTTACAACACAGAAACAGAAAAAAAGGTTTTAAGAAAGTATTGTGTTGCTAAGAGAAATAATCGTGAAGCTAAATTTAAGAGGCATTTAGAGAACATAAGTTATCAGGTTGCGTTGTTTATATTTCATGTTATGGTTGTTTCGTTATTCGGTCAAAGGACTTGTTCTTGTAAGCAACAAGTAATCGTTCCTTTTCTTATTGTGTGACAGACATCTGCAACTTAATCCTTCTCCATTGACTGACTATTCACATGAAGGCGAAAGTTCGTTAAAAAGTTTGGAAAACTAACAGAAAGATGTCACTTCGCATCTGACAACGGTTCTGTGTATTTCGTTGCAATTAAACATTAAATCTCCCACCTTTACTAAATTATGCAAAAGTATTGTCTGTTCTAGGAATTAAAAAAAAAAGAAATTTATTGACACAAGTAGTCAGGCACAATAACATGTATTCGCCACCCTCACTGACATCAACTCACCGATCAAAAAACATCGCTGAACAAGTCATTCTTTACAAGTCTCACCTGCTGATTTTTACATGTGGAATTTTTCCTCCAGTCACGAAGGTCTTAAATATGTCATATAATTTTTCGAAGCGACGATCAAAATATTTCTTACAGATCCTAAGAGGAAATTTTAGAAAATGTCCAAGAACTTAAAATTTCATTATGCATCCGAGAACGACCCACATGACCAAAGACGTGATCATTACAATCGATCGACGCATGCTTCTGTCACATATTATCATCGACACGCGCTTGTCACATACTTCTCCTCGCTTCCTTACGAGTCTAGTTCTCAGTCAACCTCTGACGTTACGCCTCTACACCAGATACGACCCCTAAAGGACAGATTGACGTAGTTTTCCCATTTTCAGGAGCAAAATGATAGCATGGTATCACGTGAAGATGGCTTGTCACTTGGCAGGCAAGAACTAAAGCGCAGTTTCGTTTTGACGCGCCGTTGTCGTCTTGAGTTCTTCCTCCAGCAGAGATATCCTCTCTTTCATAGTTCTCACCTAAAAAAGACAAAAACGCACCGTGAAAAACGAGCCAGAATCAACAATCAATTCGTCCAGAACTTTCAAATAAGCCTTGCAAATCAGATTTGATTTGGCCGTGTTATTGAGTTTGGTTATTCATGTAAACGCAGTGAAGTCAAGTCACTAGGCCTAGTTGGCTTAATAGGCGATTTTCATGGTGGCGTCATTAGACTACAACTACCAGAATCCTTCACTTTTTCTGTTTCTTATGTTAATTAGGGTAATTGTTATTTAAACCCCACTGGGAATTCAAAATTTAAATAACAAAGAAAAAACGAAAGGAATTCTGGTAGTTGTAGTCAAATGCCGACAACGTGCAAATCTGCTATTATAACTTCACATCCTTAAATAAGAATGGTGGATGTTGCGTGTACACTCGATTCCCAAGGAACTCTTCCTATGAATATGCCGAAAATATGTACCTAATACAAGCGTTTTGGGCAAACAATAATAGGGAGCTTAAGAAACCACGACGGAGACGTCGAGGACAACGTCGATTAAAAAAATGATTTTATATTTTACCTACGAATCTCGCGGTACCCTAAAGTAATTTACTTTGTTTATCACTGTCAAAGCTATCACGAAACTGAATCTAGGACACATCGATTAATTCGAAATAAAAATTTAAAAAATTAGCCGTCGTGGTTCACGTTCTCCAAACAACGCAGAACTTGATCATTTCGATCAGAACTTGATCATTTTGATCGATGCCGTTGCCGTTGCCGTCGTGGTTAAGCTCCCTAATGCCTCGTCCACAGGCGTCCTTCTGACGACGGCAACAGCAACGGGAAGTGTAGCTAAACAAAAGGTTTAATGAGCAGAACAATGGCTGTGCACGTACGTTCTAATTCTTGGTGCATTTCTTTGCCGTACTATGCAAACCAGCAACGTGAACTGAACAAATTCTGCGTTGTCTGGAGAACGCGAACCACGACGGCTTGTTTTGTAAATTTTTATTTCAACGTTATCGCTGTGTCCCAGAATCAGTTCCGTGAAAGTTTTGACAGTGAGAAAAACTAAATGACTTTGAATATCGCGAGATTCGTAGGTAAAATATAGTCATTTTTTAATCGACGTTGTCCTCGACGTCGCCGTCGTGGTTACTTAAAATCCCTAAGATTCGAGAGTGGAAAAAGGAGAACATTCCTTGAATTACCGCCGGACTAGTGAGGACCAGAACATTTGTATGCGTTTGCAGACGTAAAAGTATTACATAGCTTAATCAAACAACCGACTAGGTAAAGAAGTTCGGCTGAGAAAGTGCCCTTCCAATCATATAAACGCGAAAGAGAAACTGAAGAGTAAAAGGTCAGTCAAGGTAATCCCTCTCGAGTTATTTTAAGATCACCACCGGTTTCAAAAATACCAGAAGGGTCTAAAATTGTCAATTCTGTAGCGCGAAATTCACGTGGATAGTCTGTGCACGCATTTTCACCATCAACGCAGCGCGCGTGGTCACAGTGAAAATCCGTGGAAGAACTGGGTACCATGTCTAAAAATAACTTGAGAAGGATTGCCTTGGGAATAAGGCCCACAGGAGATTAACTGTCTAATTCATCTTCTCTTGGTATGCAAGATTAAGCACAAGCACGTGATCACATAAGCACATACGCACCTGAGCGTCATGTCTCTCCACCATTGTGATCATCTGCTGCTCCAGTTTTCTTAGCCTGGCTCCGTGTTTCTTCTTCGCTTTCTCGTAAGCTGCCACGAGTGCGCCATTCGCTTTCTTCAAGTCTGCCACGTATTCGGCTGTTTGTTGATGTCTTGTTTCGGAGTTTTTCGACAGACTCTCCAGTGTTTCAACCAATTCCTGGATTCTCGCTTTCAGCTTCTTTTCTCTCCTGGCAGCTTCGTACAAATCCGGTGGGATGTCTTCGTCTGATGTTTTTAGTTCCGCAAGGGTAATGGACGGTGTTCCCGAAGGGCTTCCTCCTGATTTTTCGTCCGACTGAAATAAATCAAAAAATTATAGTTATGTTGAGCCTTCACAGCAGCTGCTTCGATTCTCACGCAATCCCGCGTCATTTCCGACATTCCAAGGACTAGCTGCGTAACAACCTAGACGGCTACAAGAACAACGGAGTCCGTTATATCTGAAAGATGCGAATCAACCGAAATTTCAGTAAATGCATTTTACTACCGTAGCCCTAGATTCTTGACGCGTGTTTAATAGTTTATCCAAGCCGGCAACATCTAAATTTTGAGCGCTGGCCACACGTTTTTCACTCCACCTCAATGAAAATTGTGCACTGGGCAGGGAGGGAGAGTAACAACACTCCTACTCGCGTCACGCTACAGGGACAGCAGAGTTACGCACAGTAGCGTTACGCACCAGGCTCTAAAGCGGCTTTACTTTTACCTACCTTGCTACTGGCGACGCCAGCATCTTTCTGCAATCTCCTCCTTCTCCGTATCTCATCCTGCATTTCAGTTTTTAAATGTTCGATGTGAACAAGGTACGCCTGTTCCTGGGCGTCACGTGACGTGATCTTGAGCTCTAAAGCTTTCTTCTCTTTTTCAATTAAATAATTCTTAGCTTTCAATTCTGCTTTTTCTTCCTTGAGCGCCATTAATTCCTGCATAAGTACGGCGTTTTCCAAGTCCACTTTGGGATCAAGTGGTTCCAGTTTCAAATCTTTGGGTTGCGCCACTTCGTGCAAACTTTCCAATTCGATTACAGTTAGGCCGACCGTAGACCTTTCGGATTTTAACTGTTGAATGTAACTTTTTAATCTGGCCTCTTCTTCTGGAGTAAACTCCATATCATTTGATGAACCCGTTGAGCTAGTTCTACTGTTTGATGATACAGATTCCCACGGCTGACCACCGCCATTTTGGCTCTCGAAGTTACGATCAAGTTTTTGCAACAGCGAGCGCGCTTCGTTTTCCGCCGTTCTTCTCCGATTTACGCACGAATCAACATCTTCGGGCACACGATCATTTTCTTCGGCTTCGGCTTCTTCGGCGTACATGAGTCTATATGGCGAGTCATTACATGACGTTACGTAGCTGTGAAGACCAGTTTTAACACCAGCCGCGCGACAGTTGGCAAAAAGCCTGGCTTGCTCCGCTTCAGATAACTGTAACAACACTTCATATGTCTCGATGACTCGGTCAGAAAAGTTTAACGCCAGTTGAAGTGCAGTACAGTTCGACTCGTATTTTCCCATGAGAACACACATTCTGTCCGCGTTGTTTCGACTCTCTTCTAAAGACAAAGAGATGACATTGTTTTGAGCCTGTAAGTGATCAAAGCGACTTGTTAACATTTCAATTTCGAGCTCGTATTCCTTGAGCTTTTTGTCGGCCTGTGCATCGCAGAAAGTGAAGAGCGCCTTAAACACGTCTAGAGCCGTCCTGCAACTCTCCAGGGCTTGAACGAGATCCGAAGGCAGTTTACCAGATGGAAATTCAGGTAGTTGACTCTATGATAGAAAAACAAGCCAAAGTTACAGTAGTATTTAGACAACTTTCGTCCTGAGATGAAATTGCCTCTGACATAATCAAATGAATAAAGAAACGCGTGGAGACAAGCAAGGAGAAGAGCAATTATCAATCTCACGGATAAGTAAGTGTCAAAATCCTAATTCCAACATGATTTGTGGTTTGAACCAGAGTGGAACAGAGAGCCCAAATTTTCAGGATTGGTCCTTCTTCGTAAGTGGCTAAGAATCAATTAACACTATCATTCCTGCTATCCTAACTCCCCATTCTAATTATTTATTAGCCTTAGTAAACAGAAATCTCCCTTCAAGCCCTCAGTTCTTTCCCCACTCGAGAGACATGTCTGAGATAAGCCTGCGAACGTAGACGTATTTCCGGCTGTTATTTTCGGCGAAGACAAGCGACAGCCTGAATACGTCTGCGTTAGCAGGCTAGTCTGAGATTCGAGCCAGAAATTTCCGGTGATGACGTCACCTATACAGGGTTCCTTGCAGGTCTCTGATTAGTTGTTCCTTGCGCGCGAAAGTTCAAAACTAAGCGACAGCAAATAGCCACCCTGTTGCTCTCGGTTTTGAATTTTAGCGCGTAAGGAGCAACCAATCAGACACGCTACACCGATCTCTCCAGAGACATGTCTTGGCTCGTATCTCAAAAGTAATCTCAAACGCCCCTCCAGTGGTGTTAGATTTGAACTGGCGATACTTACCAGAGCTTTGATACAGTTCACCCCAGTGATTGCTGGACTTTGCGTCCCATCGTCCACCATTTTCGCCACAACTGTTATCTCTTGAGAACCATGCATGGACGATCCCAGATCACTAGTTGCACCAGGCCTCCAGAACGCCTGACTGGAGATGGACTGAACACTACCTGATGGGTGACGTAACGGTCGAGCTGGGCTACCATCAGAAGTCGCCCACACTCCTTCCGAGATGCTTGGTCTGCGGACCTGCCCATTTGGAGTGGGCTGAGAACCTCGACCGTGACTATGCATACTTAAACTATCAGTACTGGAGCGCCTTGAGATACGGGGCGATGTCAAAAAGCCTTCTTTACCCGAGACATCTGAGGAAGCACCCAAGCTGGCTTGTCTGCTGTGCATGCGGGGTCCTGACTGACCGGACGATGGTTGAGTGTTTCGCCGTGGTGTGCTCGGGGATCTGGGCTGGGTACCCTGTGATTGAAGGCTGTTGGTCCGTGTTCTGGCTTGCTGTTCATACTGAAGTGATTTCTGATGGAGCAGTTTGAGCTGATCCTGCATTTCAAGGACCTTAGAAGAAAATCAAGACTTAGAAATCAATTTAAAAAATTCCATCAAAGTGAAGATCTGCATGTAATCTGCAAAAAGATAAAAATATAAAAAATAGCAAGTTGTCGCTTTTTGAGTTGGTTACAAGTAAAGTAGGATAATAAAGCTCATCTTATGAATTTTTCTCAAGATTTGTCACAACCGAATGCACAACCATATTCTAAACAACTGAAGTTTCCAGGGACTTCATCCCAAAGGCAGAGATAACTCACCGCCAATAACTCAGACATTATGCTCTGTGGTTTTACGGGTTTACTAGGCTGTGAGGTGCAACACACAAAAGTACCTACCCTTCTTCTGAGCCTGTCCCTCTCCTCCCTAAAGCCCTGATTTTCAGTTTTGATCTGCTCCAGATCTAACTCGGTTTTCTTCAGTTTAGCCTTCAGACCATCTCTTTCACTGGTCACTGACTGGAGCTCCTGGCAAGATACAAAAACACTCCTTAGCATTATATTATAAATAAGATCACAAATATCAAAAGATGTTGTCAAGTTGGCTCGTCAAAACTGCAATATGTCAGTAAAGTAGAACCATAAAACCATAGCTACATGTAATCGCAAGGAACTTTTCGGCCAATTCTCAGAAATGAAATACAGGGGAAAGTTAATCTACAAAAGCTTTACGTAACATGCTGCAGCCATCACGATTTCAATTGCAAGACTAATTCTTCACTTGAAACTTATCACATACTTTTGATTCAAGTACTGCTCCATTTTATCCCGGTACACAAGTTAACGCCATGATTGGTTCGTTCCTTCCGCTGAGGAGCTGCTTCAGGAAGGTGATTATAAATTTTTACTATTCTGTAATAGCTGAACCTGGGAGATAGAGATGCAGCAGAAATACTGCTGCCCTACAGTAGAACGTTCCATTTTGCACACACCATGAGACCATTTTCAAAAGCCTACAACCGTTTCGTGTAAGTTACACTTACGTCTGGTGTTCCTGTGCTTCCAGAGGACTTTTTCCTTGACACCCACTCTTTTAAACTTGTCTGCTGTAACTGACGTTCCACTGCAAGGGACAATAAAAATTTCACTGTCACAAACAACACTTGAATCAACAAGAAATTACAAGGAAGGCGCGAATGTCTTCTTTGAAAATTAACATTAAGACGAATTATTGACTAGAGTGTGAGTAAGAACCACTTAAGGACAGAGTCCATGCCTGAACAAAAGTTGAAAGCCAAACCACAAGCTTTATTGTCCTCAGTAGTGAATTACGAAGTGATAAAATGATGACAACTGGGATTACATATAGACAGCCGATCCTACATGTATGTAAGCACATAGAGGATGCACCAAAAAGAAAAAAAAACAACACTTCTTGGGGGCCACAAGCTAAGCTACTTACATAACTGTTTCTTCTTTTCCAGGTCTAGGCATTGAACTCTCAACTCTCTGCATTTAGCCTGCAGATTTTCCTGTTCCTTTGCTGTCTTTTCGGTGTCAATTACAGGTCTTGAAAGCTGGAGAACCAAAATAAACAGAGGTTAAATGATAAATTCCATAGAGTATCTATAATTATATACATTTACTGTCTTCAAACCAATCTAACTCTGATAAAAGTAAGACAAAAATTTTCATACATGACAAAGTTATATCTGAAGTAAACGGTATTTCCAGAAAAAGAAAACAGGTGTTATTTAGATGTTGCCTAGATGGTTTGCACCCCTGACATCAGGGGTCCAAATTCTAAGCCCCCCAAAAAGCTTTAATGAGTAAATGAATGACTAGAAAAGTTTTGGTCTCAGTAGACAAATAGTTTGGATGACCATAAGTTCAGAACCAAGTGAGCTACAGTTCAACCTCTGCTGTGAACAGATACCTTTGTAAATGCTCACTCAATCATCTAGTTAAAATGAATGGCTATAAGACTGTACTCATAAATTGATGGAGAGCTGCATCTGTATTAGCTTCATTTCAATCTCATCCCCTAGAACACACACACTGTCACTTACTGATTGTAACTGATGTAGTGGCTTCTTCTCAGTGTCTTCTGTGGCTTTCTCTTCTACAGGCTTACTTGCCGGCACTGTCACAGGTGTCTTTTCCTCTACCATGGAATCAGTATTTTGTCTGTCAATAGCAAACTCCAGCCCTCCAACTACTTTAGACAACTCATCATCAGTATTATCATCGTTCACACCTTCCTCAGAAGCTAGGCTGTCAGATTCACTCTGGGAACCTAGTATACAAAAAAACAAAATGTCTTTGTTTCTAAGAGACTACAGAAGTGATACCTGTTATCCAGAAAAAATATTCATTTTGTTACATGATTTTTAAACCTTCAATTCCTTTAACCCTTCACTCCAAAATGAATAACACACCTAGAAAGTTACAATAGGCCTTTTTTGATATATAAAATTCTAACATGGCTCTGAGGCTTCGGGGAATAAAACAAAAGAAATTAATTATTCATCACTCACCTTGTGATGTTTTTTTTGTTTTATTCCCCCAAGCCTTGGAGCCAAGTTAGAATTTTAATATATCGAAAATGGTCTATTTCAGACACCCAACAACCAAGTCTGCCCTTCTTTACATGTATTTTCTTCTCCACTCCACTAGTGGAAGAAGCAATTTAAAATAAACTCTTTTGTATCCATGCATACAGATAAGCAATGATTTGCTTTATCTTTGTCTTTTAGTGAGTTTTTGCAAACGAAAAAATGTAACCAGGCTCATTCATTTAGTCCTACAGTTCTTGTTTAATACAATTCTGAACTTTACATCGTACAGACTGTACAGACTGTACGTCAACCAGCACTGCTCCTTGGCAAGGAGATGTTCACATACTTCACTGAAGCTCTGACTAAAGGGATTGAACAAGATATTCACAACATATGTTTAAACTACTTTACCATGCTCTGATGTCTGTGATTCGATTTCATGTTCTTCAGACTCATCAAATTTATCCACAGTGGACTGAGAGAGCTTCTTGTTGAGCTCAGCGATAACACTCTGCAGTTCTGTGATGTGCTGTTCACTGTGCTGTGCCTGGGAAGTCAGTCTGTCTTCATAATCATGGATCAGCTCCTTACGCTCCTGGGCAGCATGTGCAAGTGATGCTTGAAGTTGGTCTCTCTCCTCTGTCAACTGCTGGACTTTACCTGTCAGCTCAACAATTTCTGTTTTCAGAGAAGCCAATGCTGCCAGGTGAAGCTGCAGATGAAACAGAAAATTGTCCACATTAAATTCTCCATGCACTTCTGTCAACTATTTGGCATTTTTCCAACTCTGATTGTGTTAAGTTCTCCTTTGTGTTTACATTAACATAACAGTCTACATGTCTGATGCAAAACACTTGCAATGACAGAGATTTCAAGATAAAAGTATTATAAATCGTAATTCCATTATATATGTTTTGAGATTCTCTTTTGTTAACCCTTTGGCCGTGGCTTTACTTTATACAAAACTTTCTATGGGTGTTAACCAAACCTAAATTTTTTAAGTTTTTGCCATAAATTAAAAGTACAAAATTAATCAATATCACTCTGCTGTAGTCCTTTTTACTAAACCCTGCTGTGAGTGTTTATGGTTTGATTCTTAGTTAGTCATTGTTTACGCATGCAGCCTATAAGTAACAAAAAAAAAAAACATGGTAAAGGAGAATAAACTTGTACAGTACATTTCAATCTTATGGCATTTTATTACACTTAAAAATAAGTCAGTCTCAACAACAGAACAAGAAACAAGACTACAGGCCATGGACCATTTTCAGTCTTGCATGTGCACGTTCACAACTCATAAAACATGGCTGTATTAGCTAAGGAATGCAGAAAATGGTCAACAGAGACTCAACAAACAAAACAACTGCATTAAATAATCTATTATACATGTAGCTAGCAAAATTAATGAATGTTAAATTACAGTACACATGTTGATGTGAAAAGAATGGCATAAACATATTCAACACTGTTTTCTATTTAAGCACCTTGAGATACCTGTTCACTTTAACTGCACATGATAAACATCCAATAGTATATGAATAACATAATTGTTTTTAACTAAGGTGCAAAATCTAACAAAGGGCAGGAAACCACAAGATTCAAGCTTAAAAATTGGATGTGGAACAATGAAATGAGATGACAAAAATCAATGCTCCATCAACAAATTGTATTCATCATTAACCAATTTAAAATGAGACACCCCTCAGAGAAACAACAATAAAGCCATGTGCCCTCTATTGATGCTATTATCCAGTTGTTGGCTAAACCCAAAACTGGAATGATAGGATTGAATTGTTGTGTAAAATATTGAATGTGAAAAGCTGTTCTCAGTAATCTCTTAGCCAATTAACAAACTTCTAACATCTCAATAAAATGATTACATTGCTTATTAGTTACAGCTTCAGTCCACTTTTAGAGTGAAACTTCAAGTTTATCAAATAATACTGTATGTACTTTGAATGAAACAACAGTGTGCAACTATTTTAATGTGTGAAAGCTTATTGTGTCAAAAACATTCCTGTGGTGATGTTTATTATTCTTGACAATTTTGAATTGGGTTTAAAACAGTTAAGATTGTGCTCGGCACACTTATTCAAATCATCTTCTGCGCCTTTTGACATTGCAATTTATTTTTGGAACATACATACATGCATAATTCAATAAGTACATGTACAGCACGGAGTAATTCATGCTTGGCAAAGAGGACATCAAGTGTCTCTGGGTATATGTATTTACCTAGCTTGTACAATCAAATCAAATCAAATCAAATCAAATCAAATCAAATCAAATCAAATCAAATCAAATCAAATCAAATCAAATCAAATCCAGTCAACCTTCAGTGGATTCCAGACTCACATATTAAGTACTTTCTTTACATGACTAAATTAACAACTACAAGTGGTCAGGCATGTACAGTTAGGCTAGTATTAGGTCAGCGAGATGTAGCCATACATATAGGTAGCTACATGTAACCTGTGTGAAAAATCAAAATTCATAACGTCATAGTTTACTGTGCTGTACACTGTAGTTGTCATTTACCACATAATAGTGCCACCTAGAGCAGTACAATAATATTAAAACAATCAAGAAAAAAAATGGAAATGCACCCTATCTTTTCAGTATATGCATGTAAACATTATTAAATAATATAACAATAAAAGGACTTTTCAATGAATATTTTTGAGACCTCAGAAGCCCTAGCTCAAGATAGACATTTCCTGTAGTATCTTGGCAACATTCTGGTCTCAGTCTGACAACACTTATCACTACATGTACATCAGCTGTTAATGCACCCCAGTTCTATTTACTAAAATTGCAAGACAATTCAGCGGAGTTTAATTTTAAAAGCCAGATGTACCCATTTGTACTCAAATTGAATAATATTATGATTCACAAGCAAAAAGATCGCTGATCATCTAAGAGTCACAAGCAAAAAGATCGCTTATCATCTGAGAGTCACGGAAGAAAAGCCTCCCCTGATAAACCGGGAAAGTGTAGCCTATGAATTCACATGTGATTTGCACAATTGAAATAATATTGGGTACACTTGCTGCCACCCCCATCAACACGTACAGGAACATAAACATTCCGTGATCAGAAAACATTTCAGGGTCAGCATGCCTTAACACCTGACAACTTAATTAAGAACTTTAAAGTCCTCAAGAAATGCCCTGGAAAACTTGAATGTTTGATCTTTGAAATGGTGTTGATTAAAAACAAAAGACCGAAACTTAACACGCAACCGGATTCCATTCGTGCAAAACCTTTTTACCTGAATGTTTTCATATAATGTTGGCCAACTTATTATCTCACATCCTAAAGTACTATAAATATGCTTGCCCTTATTTTTAATTTATTCATTCGACAATGATGACATGAAGTCGTTGAAATGTCATGTTACAGTGTACTTTACTTACATTAATTTTCTTGCTTAAATGTTTATCGAAATCATTTTTTATAATTATGATTCAGTTTTATAGAAAGCATCCAATGACAAATTTAAGATTTGCACTTGATCGTAGCCTTCTAGTGAAACAAATCAATTCGGATTTGTCAGGCAGATATTCTTCAAAATAACCAGAGAACTGGAAGAAGTTTACAAATGTACAAATATTGTCATGAGCTTGACTTTCACACATTAACTACTTCATGTACAATAAGTTAAAAGAAGTAACACAGTGTCCTACACCATCAAAATGTTAAGTTTCAAAGCCAGTTGAAAATAAATGTTAATAACAATGTACAGAATCTTGGAATTGTTATATAAAAACCTTTAATTTGAGCCAGTTAGTCTAGCTAGAAAATAAAGAATGATGTGCATGTTTAGTAAAGACAATGTAATGCAATGTGCAATATGATAACATAAGGAAATTTTGAGGATATAGACCTATAAATGCTAAATTCAGAGCTAAATGCAAAATTCAGTGCTACCCTCAACAACTTAAACACGTCCACATAATTAATACAAGCTTCTAGCTTCACCACAGTCCTTAACTTTAAGGCCTACCCTTTGAAGCCTGAGAAGATAAACTCTAACATAAGGTGAACAATACGTTTTGACGACATCCAGACTAACTCTGTTTTCTGTGCTACACAAGTTGGTCATCAAAGACCTTCTCAAGTTATGTCCAAAGTCTACATAATCAGAACTCATTGTGTACATGTATTGTAAAAGGAATCTTGTCTGACCAGCCTGATCAACATACACGTATAAACATAGCCAGTGGTCAAGCTCAAGGCAATTTGAGGGCAAAGTCTTATAGACATGCCCAGGTCTGTCCCAGGAAATAATCACAGATAACAGCTATTGACTAATCCATCTGCTATCACAACATGACTGTCATTTAAAACCATAATATTGAGCAAAAAAGACAATGTCCAGAATTTTTCTTCCAAGTAATTTTGTGTTAAGCAAAGAATATTATAAATCAAGAATGTTCATCTATTCCCAGCAATAATAGTCTTAGATGACAAATTAAAATTATTGAGTGATATTATTTCATCAAACTGTAAGGTAAAACTGCCACTTGGCAGACAATTCATGGTATTTTGCAGTACTTAACATGTCTGACTTCAATTCAGTGAACAGTATGTTGAACATAACTATTTCTAATCCTGTTTTAAAAACAATGCCTCAGACTTGTAAATGTAAAGATTCCTCTGATATTTGCATTCTCTTCATTTAGTTTATTCCATTTAGAAGACTTATAGAACATTATAGTATGCATCTCTTTACTGTACATCATTCTGTTGCAATTCATTATTGTTTGAAAATCCTATTTTACATCATGAAAGGCAGAAAACAATGAAAGGGCTACAAACATACTGTGACACTGTTATTTTAAAACTTGTGTAAGCACAAAATCAGGCAAATATCTATTTTGCAAAACAACGTTACATACAAGTAGCTTAATTGTATGCACGTAAGATTTGTTCAGTTTTGTGGTTTAGTCTTCTTTTTTACAAAAGATAATACATAACATTATTTATCGCTTAACCTCATGGAATGTTAAGGTTAATTCTTCAGTTGAAGATATTTACATTCATCATATGACCTTCCCATCAACAAGAGCCTCTATTTTTGTGGCAATGTTTATGTTAGAAATCATTCAGTGTCAGTCTGCATGCATGGTAACAATGCAACTGGACATATCATCATGGGAATAGAACACATTCTAAAGAGTGTACAAAGAATTTTCAGGATTAGAAAAATATGCTATAATTAAATATTCAAAACTCTTGGTACCTTGATCTTATGCATTTTTTAACTTGAATCGAGTCTGGCAACTCCGTCATCCTTCACACTGTCACCGTGAATTAAAATGAGTGCTTCATCTCTTGTCAGACCCAGTTATTCAGGCACCAGTTTCACTCACATGCCACATAACCACTTATAACATTAGCGCCAAAGTACCATGAATAAAATGGAATATTTTTGTCACTACAATGAACCTTACTAGCCAATAGATTTTGTAACGATTCAGCTAAATAAATCCTTTCATCACTGCACTATAGTGGAAGCAAAATCAATTCATTGTAAGCAAATTTGCATCGAGTTAATGCAACAGAACAAAAGATGTTTCTAACTTTTTTCAAAAATCAAACAATACAGTGAGTTAAGAATGAAAAATAACTCTATTCAGCTGTTGTCCTTAATTAAAAATTTCATTTCACATAGACTACTGGAACATGCTAAGACTTAAGAAAATTAATAAGTAATGCACATTTCCTATTTAGGGATCCTTTGAATCCATCTGTTTTTAGTGAAAGAATATCAGTTACATGTATAACACAATGTGGGGTAAACCTGAATAAGGAGTATACGTGTATACCTTTAAAAAAAAAATTCAAAGAAAAATTGTGACTATACTGTAACTAGTATACAAAGTTGTATCACCAAAAGAAAACATAGATATCGACAAAATTGGTAAGAAAGGTGTTGCAAATAATTTTTTTAAAATTTACCCTTGGGTTAAATTTCCCAATTATATCATTGACCACAAATAATAAATGCAAAGCAGTATTATCCAAAAGAAACAAAATGATCCTGAATTTTATTGCCCAAACATATTCAGTTGCTAAATAACTGATGATATATTCAGATTGCTTTGATTCCCATTTGAAATGTTTACATGGAATATCTTCAGGGTGTAAAAGGATAAACAAGCACTGTCAGTGCTGGTAAAAAAATAATAATTTAAAAGTACAGACATGAGGTCTCACAGAACCTGACTTACTGTCACAAATAATCTGTTACGAAAAAGCACGAAGTGAGAAAAATGATTTATAATGAATGTAAAAAACAGCACAAAGTGTCCATGTATATTCAAACAATTTCTCTCTCAGTTCTTTGTATTTCTAGGCTTGAAACTTCAAATCTCATAGATACTAACTGCACTACAATTCTTGTAATCACTGGGAGAATTCTAAGGTTCAATTGAGGACAACATGTCTCCTTTTTTATTTTTAATATTTATTATTTTAATCATCTGTCTTTGTATAATCATGTAGCTGATTGGTAAACATAAATTACCAGGAGATAAATTAGTGTATGCAAAGATCCAACATCACAACATTTGTTGATCCATCTATTCAATCCTCTGGCAATATGTCAAAAAGGTACATGTACTCAAATAGGCCTGATTTGTTGGACTAGTCTGGACAGTCCAGTAGGTACATCATAAATTCTATTGTCAGCCATTGCCAATGAACGATGAAGTTCTGTAGGAAATTTTTTTGCAGACAGCCATCTGTATGCCTGCAAAGCTGTACTCACGTCAACTTTGCAGGAATGCTGCCAGTCAATACCTGAGACAGAACGTAGTGTTGGTGATAAATGATCCCATACACCCAGGCTCCAGGGAGTCCCAGGTCATACAGACAGTCATTTCTGAGATATGCTAGCCTGGGTCTTTAAGCCCAGAGACCTGTTAGCTTTACTGTGCCTTTCAATAACATGCAAACCCTGCTCAATCAACAATTTTGTGTCTTGAATGCTGCTGTCAATCATCTTAGCAGACCTCTCAGGAAAGAGAAATAATGCATCCATGCAATCCATTTTTAGTATTGGTAAACATGCATGCCAAAGATATAGGATTTATATACGTCCATTCACAGTGATTTCGTGATTTCAACTGATTTCAAGTGGAATCTTCTGCCAAACATGAAATCAAGGAAAAAATACCCCTACTTCACAATGAACTGTTTTCGTTACGAGTGCAATGTTTTGAAAAAGTAATTCAGAGAAACTGCTTTGTGAACGGTCCATCTGAGGGGTCTGTATTACAGAATTTGGACCACTCAGAGAACCAATCAGAATTAAAGAATTGGTTCATGCTTGGCATGCATATATCGAGTCATGGATGAACATGGGAAGTTTGGAGAGCATGAGAGAAATGTAAGAGTTGCTCAAGGCGACAGCCAAGAGCAACTCTAGCTACTTAAGTGCTCTCCAAACTTCCCAAGTGCATCCATAACTCAATATTTGCACAGCTGAAAGCATGAACCAATTCTTTTATATAACATGGTGACAACAACTTGGGTGCTAAAACAGGTTTTAGTTTGTGATTGACTTCAAAGTTCTCACAATGCACAGTGAAGAAAAACAAAGTTTATTAGGATCTAGCTAACATGCAACAATCAGTTGAGCAATGGTTGAACAAAAACACGTAAACTTGTTTAAAAAAACTGTCAATGAAAAAATCGTTTCTTCGAAGTCTTATAATGAAAATGTAGGTAAACAAAGTCAAAAATATGCAATAAAAATGTAGACAAACAAAGTCAAAATACTCAAGTGTAAGTAAAAATCTTAGCTTGGCAAAAGTCAAAGGCTTGAAGTAGAGTTTGGATTGTTCAGAATAGAATCTTCACATTGCCGAAACTTAAACAAAAGAAACTCGAAAATTTTGCAGCTAAATTGAAACTGCACATGTCATGTTATATATGCACAGCCATGCCTACATAGAGATTTCGTTCATGATGGCTCAATAGGAATTAGATAGGACTAGTGTGCACACTATGTTATAATCTTCTTTTTGCCATGGACCACTTTGCCATATTTAATGACATGTGATGTTTGAACAGGAAGGTAGTAAATGTTTTTGTTAATTTCATAAAAGTAAAATAATTTAAAACCAAAAGCTACTGATTCCTTTAACTTTAAAGTCACAACTTCTGGTAAACTTGAAAGTAGTTACAAGGTTATTCCACACCAGAAATGATGACAGCTACTTGATCAATCATCAAAAGATTAAATCAGTGTAAGTTTAACGTAGAACGTGGGTCTAAATAGAATTGAGAGCCCGCAATTCGGCTATCTCTGACAAACTATGACATATCATTTTAATCTCAAATAGGAATAAATTGAAACAGCGTGTGGTTGTTACGCCTGATGAGAAAACTTAGTAAGTAACATGTAGTCATTAATAAAATCCGGAAAACCCCACTAAATTAAGAACAAATTAGAAGAACTTACATGCATTTACATGCACGCTCCTTTCAAGTTATATTGCTTTCTAATTCCATGCACCATATATTAAACAATAAGGTGTCATTTACAGCTAAATTTGTATATATCGTTTTTGCGAATTAGACACGCAACTTGAAACTCAACTTTCTCAGCCAAAAACTAGCATCAGAAAAGACTGCAGTTATTTTCTTGCTAGGGAATTTTAACACATTAATATTTAATGCCTGAGAGGTCAAGTTATATTCTGTCACAAGTGATACGGACAAAAAATATGACAGAATATTATTTATGTTGACATTCAAAATATAACCTTGAGAAAAAGACCGTTTCAGAGCAAGAGAACCCATCAATATCACAGAGAGCGCAATACAATATATAGTTGCTGCATTTTATTCCACATCAGTCAAACCTTGAAGTCAACTGTGAGGTTTTTTTTTAGGATTTTTCCTGACAAAGGCACAGCCCAACATTAATTACACCTAATTGTGCTGCGGGACACAATTGCTGCGGGCAAATATTCGCGATTAGCCTAAAGATAGCGGTAATTTGACGAAATCTCTTTGTTTCGGTTCAGCTCTGACTACGATAACCAGACTTTCGGTCGATTATCCACAAAGCGGTAGAATTCAATGTTTCAATCGTCAACTCATTAAATCTAGAAATTGGTTTAGGCTCATGGTGAACTATTGTCATTTTGATGGTTTCCCTACGAAAAAGATAACCTAGTGAAAATTAATCAAAGAGTCAGTTCCACAGACATTTGTTTATTAGTTTACACTCAACTTTATGTATACAGGCTGGAAAAAACACTGTATAATAACGGTTAAGTGAGAGATGGATCCCAAACACAAATTATAAGCTATAGTTAAAATAGGAACGAGCTTATGTTTAATTGCTCACTAATTTGATGAATATTGAAGTTAATTTCGCGCATTCGTACGAGCTATGAGCTTGGAATAATTTATTGATACAAACATTTTCGACCTGACTCGATCTTCAGAACAAATTTGAAGCTGATACAATTAGTCGAGAAACAAACTAGAGTTTGCACCCGACAGAAGGCAGCTGGAAATATTTACAGCCAAATCGAAAACACACGAACGACTTAATTGGGCATTCCACAAAACCATCATTAGTTCCAAGATGGCATAATTTCCATTCAAAAGAAAGCAAATCACTCTCGCAGTTTGCTAATTATTTGCATTTTCAATGTCAAAAAAGATCCACAGCTGGTGAATATTTTACCCACAATGAATCTTACTAGTTCTTTGAGCGGAAAAACCGGCGAACAAGTGAATTTATGAAGCACTAGCAGCTATGTAACTTATATCCGTTTCAAAACACGAATATAAAATGTGTTTGTACCAACACTCTAATTCTTCGATTTACTAGCATTCGTTAGTACATAAAACATCACAAATCAAACATCAGATGGTATGCAGTTGCACCGATCTTTGATTCAGAGCCACGATCCCAAGAGAAGCTTTGCATTTCGGCAGTTTCTATGCAGATTCCGGAAATGATGACCGAAGCTTGCGCGCACCCATGCGATAAAAGCTCGAATATGTTCACCCACAAAATCAAAGCACAAAAAAAAAAAAAACCGTCGAAACGTTCTGAGTAAACTACGGATGATAATATGTAAACACTTAACATTTAACTTACCGTATTCGCTAACTCCAAGAAGTTGCTCGACCGAGACTGTCCTTTTGAATTCGCCACAGACATAATCTGCTGAAGAGTTGGGTCGCCGTTCAAATCATGTGCCCCGCTATCGATTTCCCAACTTTCTTTTCCACTCGTCTTGTCGTTCAGTTTCTTGGCGCTCATTTCGTCGCTTGAGTTATTTGCTGTCACCTTTGATTTCTCATTTCCTTTTATCACTTGCTGTCTAAGTTGCTCTAGTGAAACAAGTCCATCGTTTTCAGAACCTAGTTGAGCGATGATGTCTCTCACGCCGTTGTCCTCAAGTCCCAGTTGCTTACATGTTAGCGACAGATCAGGGCTGCGAACAATTCACAACAGACACAACATCAAGGTAAATAAACCCCCGGTAAGCCAGTGAAAGGGTCTTAGTGAGAGCGGTAAAATGATTAAACAAAATCTACTGTGACAAGTATAAAGGACAATGTTTTGCTGTTTTGTGCTGTGTCGGTTAATGTCACGTAAACCCAAAATGCATTGACCCGAAACCCGACCGCATAAACACGGGTTAGATGCGTGATTAACCTACAATTCTACAAGAATCTAAAGACTTTAAATCCTTCAGACATAACAGCATACCTCTCAAGGAAGCCGGTGACCCGTCCATCACTTGTATTCAGAATTTTACGAATACTGTCCTCCAAACTTTCACTCGACGCTCGTCTAGAACTGGCCGACGATATCGACAGACCATTTTCATTGTCGCTCATGCTACGAAGGCGATTTTTCTGGTTTGTCTAACTTAAAACTCTTCTTTGAATCTCTTGTAAACTTTAGAGAAAATTTTGCCACTTCAAACAAAACTATTCATACAGAAACACGGGAAATAAGAGCGAGAGGTATCAAATAAAATTTCTGCTAGTATAAAATAATGTTCTGAATGGCGAGATATCGGAAGCTGATTGGTTACCAAGCTTGCGACAGGTTTAGATATCTCTCCTTTCCGGGGTAGGTACAGGCAATGGCCAGGTGTATTTCCGTTATGAGCCAGGAAAGTCATCCTTTTACGATATGAAACTTTGAGAACGTCATTAACGTAGTATTTCTGATTATTCCGTGCAGTTTATGTGAAAAGAAACCCTCGTTATTGTTATTTTATAACAAAGGGTGATCCAAGGACGAATGATCTTCTCACCCTACCCTACACGACGATGTCTTAAGTGCCATAGCTTGCGTACAGGAAGTCAAGATATTTCCTTTCATTTCAAATACATTGTCTTTGGTCTTTTATAAATGGAATCAGGTGGTTCCTTCAGATAAGTTTCCTTTATCATTGATATTGCAGCAATTCAAACATTATTCCCGCAGTCCATGAAAAATAAACAAGCTAAAATATGAGGACCAAAGAAAGAAAATTCGTTTATTTACATTTTTGAAACTGGTCAGATAACACAAACCGCAAACAGATTGTTTGAATTTTTCTAAGGACTTAACACATTAAGAGAATTAAAGATTTTTAAAAATGTTTTGTTATTTCTTCTTCTTTAACACAGAGAAATGAGAAAATCTAAACAATTTTGAACTTATTTTAGAAGCTCAGGGTATAATTTCTGTTTTCAAAGGAAACAGAACTGAAAATAATGACTGGAGGATTAACTCAGTCGTTTGCCATTAACAGGTCATTATCTCCTACTAAAACGCTCTTGAAAGTAACCAGTTTATGATACATTTAACTTTATTAGTTACCTTAATGACATTTTTTGCCCTCAAAAATGGAAGTGATTAAAACCCTCGGTATTGAAACAACCCTTTATATCGCTGGGACCGTTCAGCTTAGCTTAAGCAATGCTCTCATCTTGTGTTGTTTATTTCCCTGCATTGAGCCTTTCCGTTTGGGTAAAAACTATTTTTAGCTTGTCTGGTTGTGACAAGTGGAAGGGTTTTTCTTTTAGGGGGACTTCATTAGAGAGAAACAGGGAAGCTGTCTAGTTTATAATATTAGAGCCGCCAAAGTTAATTTCAAAGAAGGTTCTTTTTATTTTCAACAGAAGAGGTTTGATTTCACGTTAAACTGCGACAATGATTGCTGGACACTTCGGAGGAAAAGGTCCAATTCTTATGTTCTTTAGTTAAGGCGGGGGTCTACCTGAATTTAAGTGAAATTTTAGGAAGTTTAACGAGGGATTAAAAGGAAAAAAACGGTTATGGAACACCACCAGACAGTTAAACGCCCCCGAAAGGGCACCCCAGGTTGGTGGACAACTGTTTGGTGTACGTCTACCAATTTTTAACTTCATATTCTAATTTTAAAACAACACCAAATCCCAATCTTCAAAATTTCCTATTTCCATAAATTTGACTAATCCTTTGAGAAAATCTTTCTATGTCCAAATATATCCAAAAATCACCAAAAAACTTACAGAACAGCCCAAAACACAGATATGTGGGATGAGCAGAGAGATTTTTGACTGCTTGAAACGTGAACGAGATATTTGCGTTAAAACCATAATACCCAGCCAAAATACGGCCTTCATGTAGACCCCCGCCTTAAACGAGACTTGAAACCTCTAGAAGACCCGGGAGAAGACGAATAACAATCACGGAGTTTTTAAAAATAGAATATCTAAACAAGGAGTTAGGCGCGTTTTCATTGGTGGAGAGGATTCCCTATTGTCTTAGAAAACATAGCTAAGAATAGACGCCACATTTCAATGTTTATCGGCGCAATAAACCGTTGGGATGCGGACAAGGCAGTCACAGAGCCTTTCTTAAACGAATAGCTAGAAATTCTTGTTAATACCAAACATCCAAGTGACTTAGCCTAGAGCAGATTGGCGACGACTGCTCTCTATCGGGGCCCAATCGTTCTCCGCCTGAATAGGTACTGTAGTAGGCTGCAGAAAATACTTGGACTAATTTAGTTGGTTAGCTAGCGTTCATTGCAAATTGATTAGCGGCAAATGTCCCTAATGTTTTAATTTTGGTATGCGATCTTCATCTCACATGCATGGACATCTAGAGTATGTGTCAAGAACATTGCATGGGTTGAGATTTTACAAATAATTAACTACTACTGGAACACTATTTAGAGTCTTCAAGCCAACATAACATGTGGTTCAACACCTTTCTTTCATCCAAAGTTTTTCTTTTCTTTGTCATGTTGTAGTGAATTATTAACTTTCATATGAGCACTCAATCACTGGTCTGATTTTGCTCCACGAACGCTCGAAAAGTCATTTGCTGAGCTTCGAAAAGTTTAGGACCTTTCGTTTAGTGGGCAAATGTGTCTGGCACCTGCGAGACGGGTGGTCGGTGAGAACTGCATTCTCGTCCCCAGTACTTTTCGTTTGAAAATGTCGTTACCGGTAGGACTACGAGGAGTAGTTTTGCTGACCACGCGACCATAAGAAACAGAGGCTCTGGGTACGAGAAAGTGAGAACCTCTACGTATTCTTAACGGCTCGATTTTCTAATTTCTATCGTGCACGCGCCAACAACGGTTGCGAGCACTGAGAGATTCGTTTTGAAATGTCGCCGACCACGTAACTAAAGCCGAGAGGGGGATCGGAGGTTCTGAGGACGAGCATGAGGTTTCATTTAGGGTGCGTTCCTTTGGGGTGATCTGGATCAGCTGATCAGTGATCCAAGATCACTCGGATAGTAGTTCATCAAAGGAACCGGTTCCTTTGATGCGCCATGATCCGAGTGATCTTGGATCCAGATCACCCCAAAGGAACGCGTTAATCGCGATCACTGAGAAAAGAGAAACCGGAATGTCTGTCTCACGAAATACTTCCAGGTCGGGAGTGCCGAGTTATGACGATGACAAATTTGCCATGTCAGCAAAAAGAATAGGTCTTGTTACTTAGCAACGCCTCTGCATATCTCTGGACGGCTGAAGCGTCATGTGCAAAATAAGCTGCCATCAGGTGTTCTTTTTTGGCAAACAGGGGAAGGTTCGCCTAACATAAGAATGCAGGATCGCCGGTTATGTAATCAAAGTTGAAAGACACTAAAAGGATAATATATGAATACAACGACAAACCAACAAAACGAAAAAGTTTTCCGTTGCAATTTTGGCGGAAAAACTTAACTCTTTGGTACTTTTAGTGTGACTTCCTGTTTTGCTGAAAAGTAGGGTAGAAAATGATGTGTCTCGGCAACAGCTTATCGGTCTCGACAAATTCTATATTTAGCCGGCATTGAACAGAAACTCGGAACACGACAACTCTCACTCTGCACGCGTAGCACCACATCAACCAATCAGAACTCAGCAGTTTTGGTCTCTGAAGATTACAATGAAACGATTTCCGATAATAAATATCGTACGTGTACAAAGCAAGAGTTTTGACTACTTAAAATCAGTGTGTTCGAGGGAAAAAAACTGCGCGGACGTTTCATAACAACAATAATAGCACTGCAAAATTTAGGATTTTTCCCGTGATCAAGGTCATACGCTCAGCTGAGAATTACAAGTTTCACAGAAAAACAATAAACACAATCACGCGATTACTGAGCAAATTCTTTGACATTTTACCATCCGAAGTTTTGAAAGATCACCCCAGTATTAAACAACAAATAACACTGATTTCCTCTTCACAGTTTGCCTTCGTAAATGCGATCAGCAGTTCATAAATTAAAGAAGAACAATGAATTAAAGTAATGATCATACCTTGACGGCTGCTGACTGTATGCATATGGATCTGTTCTACCAGATGCACATGAAAATGTCGCCTTCAGCCTGGCTACCACTTGGCCTACTCTTGAACCCATGTCTTGTCTTTGTGCCATACTTATCTGTCACAGAAACTTCGCAGATACGTCACCACACTTTTCAAGGCAGCACGATCATTTCGTCAAAATCGTCCGCCATTCTCAGTCCATTCAAACCTCGTTGTTCTGATCGATAAAGTGATGTGTAATCAGGTCTGGAATACGATAGATACGGGTTTCGTGCTGTGCCGCTTATTCAACTACCCACAACTGATCATCAACTGATCGCCTCAAATATAAAAGATATGTACATTATGAACCAAATACCTCCCAAATAAATTGGATTTTTTCACAGGATTTATCTGCCGGAGGTTAGATGAGTCAGGTTCGATTCCGTGATTCAAGTCAGTCTGCTCGATCGAAACGACGAGATGTTGTGTAATAGCTAGCGCAGCACCATGTGACTGGTCATAAGATAAGCTAAGCTACCCTTGGCCTCCAGTCATTTCAACTGTCAATTTCTCATGTCTTATTCGATAAAGTAAAACTTTCACGTGAGGAGCCTCAAGGATAAAATTAAAACAACTGTATTGCTTTCACAAGGTGTGAACGGTGAAAGATATTTTTCCGTCTTTACCACTGTGATGAGATTAGCTGAAAATCGCTCTTGATTAAAAAATTCCGCTGCCGATTATGGCAGTATTTAATCCAATGACAATAAAATCTCTGTGAACGCTTTTTTGCTGAAAACATGGTAGAGGAGTTTTCTTGGTTTCTAAGTTACAACAGTCGTAGCCAAAATTTGAGGCATTTTTATGCTTTATTATCAAACAGTTTTCAAAGGACATCACTGCAGAATCCAGAGGCCGATACTTCGCATGGCAAGTAACAATAAAATCAGCTTATTAGTTAATCCTTCGCCTGGCATTATCCTTGAATTAAGCTGCACACAATGCCACACTTCGGATTAGTTTTATATGATAATCCGGTTTTTAACAGAATGTACACTCAAACGTTACGCGTGTCCTGTTATATAACCCACGTATCAAAAATAGCTGTAGGTGATTGTCTTTTGAACAATAAGGTTTTTCGATAAACGATGAGCGCGCGTGAAAACCCACGAAAACAGCCGCATTTCAAGCGCCTCCTTGAACCTCCCACGAGAAACATCGGTCGTTGTGCGGTTCGTTAGTCTCCTCCGCAGCCGTTTTTTGGGATGTCACGCAACGCTCCCCCCAAAGAAAGGGCGTTGCGTGACTTCCCAGAAAACGACTGCGGAGGAGACTAGCGGTTCGCTGGCTGTAACAGTTTTTTCTTAACTCGCTCAAAACAAAGAGAGAAACTAAGGTTTCTCAGTTTGTCAAGAATCTTGACCTTTTCAGTGTTTTTGCTTGTTTTTTAGTTCCTTGTGTGGGGGCATGCCGCTATTCACGTTTCACTAGCATCTTCCTACACATCCTTCCCGTTGGTTTTATGATTTCCGCACCCGGCTCCGATCGACTCCCATTTTTAAAATCTGCCAAGATACAGTGAGCAAAAGTTTAGTTATTTCCCATATTTAAAGTCCTGACATATTGGAAAATGCTTCATGTACAATTGCTTTAAAGAAGCAAAGAGAACCCTGTATAGACCGCAAAACAAAAGGAATAACACGAGGTCAAAATAGCGAGAAAGTGGAAGATGGGTAGATGCGTAGAGGTGAACAATTGACAAAATTCGCCGAAACACGATGGTCGTGCTTAGTGTTTGTTTTGTGTGAACAAACGTGTGATTTGATAAACGGGCGCTCAATATTCTGGGCCACTTAAATTTCTTTCCACGAGGAGGAAGAACAAAAGTACTAGAAATTGTATAACGACAGATTTCCGGAACATGGACAAAAACAGGAAGGGTGTTGCTTGGATCAGCTATCATAGTGTCATCGCCTATTTTCCACATACACCATGTACACCACAGGGCTCAATAAGTGATGATCGCTTGGAGAAAACACAAAGAGGATTTCAAAGCAGCTACTCAGCGCATTATGGAGATGAAGAGGCATAACATCAGCCTTCTTGGGATTGCAGAGACAAGATGGATTCAAACGGGCCAATTCCGTCTCTCCACAGGAGAACTGATATTATACAACTATCAGGAACGCTAACCTGCGGGAAACCACAGGGTAAGCGCCTGTGAGACAAGAGTTGGACATGGATCGGCCACACACTCAGAAGAACAAATTACTGCATTGCCCGACAAGCTCTTCGTTGGAACCCGCAGGGAAGTAGACGGAGAGGGAGACCGCGCAACAGCTGGAGAGACACAGACCACACCATCCAGTCGAGAGGTCTTTCCTGGCACCAGCTGGAACGCCTGTCCAGGGACAGAGGGGACTGGAGGGACTTTGTTAGTGGCCTATGTTTCGAGATGGAATAATTAAAGGCTTCAGATCAGATCAGATCAGATCA
>Ga0126338_10000138_pt1 | contig 29007 bp, 17 predicted proteins | sample OrbCmetagenome_2_FD_92529 | JGI IMG/M metagenome (GOLD analysis project Ga0126338, IMG submission 92529) | Coral microbial communities from Petempiche,Puerto Morelos, Mexico - Orbicella C C metagenome | ecosystem: Host-associated > Invertebrates > Cnidaria > Coral | place: Petempiche,Puerto... | reverse complement strand
CGGACATTGGGGGGTGTGAGTAGGGGGGGCGCGCGGGGGGGGGGAGGGGGGGGAGGTAGGAGGGGGAAGGGGGGGGGGCGGTAAGGCCCAAGATCGACTAAGACTTTTAAAAGCACAACAAACTGAACTTAGCTACAACTAATTGGAAAGAGTTGCCAAGGACAGGTAAAGGGTTTAAGTCAGTTAGTCACTCGACAGCGATATGGAAAAAGAGTGGCATGGGCATTTTGATGCGTTTTGGATGTGGTTTGGTTGTTATTACTAACAAGTTGGAAAAACTAAGACTTGTTATGTTTTATTCAAAGAGTTTCTTATAGTAAGTCTACAGCACTGTCCTTCGCACAATAAGCGTGAATAAGTACCACCCTAGCTGGGATACGCGCGTATCGAAATCGTCGAAAAAATTAATTGCTGGGGTGTTTTCTTTAAATAATAAGGTAATTCGTAATTGCTGAAGCTACACGGGGCTATTTACAAGATTAATAAGAAGATAAGAGAATACTTTCGTGACAAACGAAGAATGTGGAATAAACTGAAGACGGGACTCGGAATTTCGGATCTTGTCTCCTGTTTATGTAGCTGCTACATTATCTGGGAAGTGATAGACTGTTCACAGAGTCTCTATTTACGCCGGCGAAAGAAAAAACCGAGCGGAGCGAGTGCAAAGTTCGCAGGGGTGGAGGGTGGAGTTTGCGAGCGAAGCGAGCATCTCCGTCCTACCCCCTACCCAGTCAAGTCTTCCGCTTTGCGTTGGCGTCCAGTTCTCTCGCGATTTTATCCGCTCGTTCAGCGATGGAATAACAATACGAGAAAATAGAGGGCCGTGAACAGTCTAGGGAAGTGACGGCCCTGATACTAACGTAGTACTATAAACGAGAGGGGCTGCAGCGTTAGTTTAACCTATCATATGAACATATGCTGTGGTGTAAGCCATGAAGCACCCTGAAAGAATACTCACAAATAATTCTTGTCTTTTCCAAAAGCGGGGACTCTCATCATGTTCTGGAGTAAGATCTATGATTAGATCTTTTACCCTCTCACTTAAGTATTCATATCCTGAATGCGTGTAATGCGGGCTCGGCTGCTTGCCAGCGATAATGCAGTTGAAATAAGGCGGAACTCCGCAGACTTCGATCACCCAGGTGTACAAGTCAACGGTAACTACAGTTGGATATTCCTTCATCACGTCACGTGCTATGTTGTTGTACTGTATGACGCGATCATTAAGCGAGGCGTTATACGGCACCGGCGTTGTGAGAACGTACCCTACCTTAGTCCCAGTTGATAACAGTATTGATGTTATGACTCTTAGATTTTTAGCATACTCAGCTGGTGTGATGTATTCCTCCGAGTGGTTGCCGCTATAGTTTATATCATGCATGCCGAAATTGAAGATAATAACATCATATCTTGTTGGTTCTAACATGGCGGTCTGCAGAAACAAGCCCAGGCATTGTAGACCATACGCAGAGTCCTTTGCTCCTCCGTCTGTTCTGTCCCAAGGAGCATGCTGGACTTGATAGTCATCACCTAACATTCTGGCGACCCACGGAGTGTAACTGGAACATGAAGAGCAGAAAACAATTAGAATTCCGTCGTTTTCCTAAAGCATAGGAAACTATGCCTAAACATATAAATCGTATTTTGTAAGTGACCTCCTGAACGGGCCTCAGTGGATTATAAAAGCAAACTTTCCTTGTATGTTAGATGCATTTAGAGATAGTATGCTCAACACAATTGAAAATAACTTTCTAAAAGCCTTGGTCCACAGTATATGGCAACCTGATTTAACCCTTTGTTTAGAGGCGCCCATTGTTTTCCCGAGCGTGAGAAAGTGGACACGCGACAGTAGCAACACGCTAAAAGAGGTGTAACCCGCCATGACGTTTTCTATTTATTGCGGCGTTGAGAGCGACGGTGGCGGAAAGTAGGCCAGATCACAAGTTAAGAGAAATGTTCAATGTAACGTTAACTGCCATGCGTGACCATCATTTACATCCACCCTCTCTGTCAATGATCCGCGGCAGTTCCCAAGATATTAAATTAGATGGAGAAATCTAAAATCATTTAAACTAGTAAAAAGTCCTATAAAAACTTCAGTCAAAAAAGTTCAAACAAGCAAAGAAAATTTAACGAAAATATGACTACTACTGAATATTTTTCTCTCCTTACAAAAAACCTAGCGGTTGCACACTGTTACATGCAGCGATCTCTCTACTGGTTAGATTTTACATATAGCACGTCATAATTCTGACCTGGCAAAAGGCCCCAGACTGCGTTTAATACAGACCAGTCTACACCAACGGTATATTTTTTATTTTTTAAGTTTAGTATATTTTTAGCGCGACATGTTCGGCTGCATCGCAGACGTGAGTCTCCAAGAAGTGAGAAAGCGCAATATTCTAACCACAGCTGGGTATTCTGCAAAAATAAAGAAATTACGAGATATTTTAAGGTCTTTTATCCCCAGAACGAAAAATAACATCACGCAACGGAGATCTTGTTCATGTGGGCGACCGGAATAAGTCAATGATGGCACATCCCCATTCATTGTGTAATTAACGGTTCCACGGAATAAGAATCTCAGTGAAACCTACCCAATACTAATGGAATCACCAATAACAAGACAGTTCGTCTTTCCAGTCGCTGCTTTCAATGGCGGCCCAGGTTTGCAGATTCGTTCAGCTGGCATAACCGACCGATAGTCAGCCTTGCTCACCACTGGACTGGCAGGAACCATAAGAAACATATAGAACAACAAGGACAAGAAGAAAGTCATCTTGATATCTTGTAGTGAACCAGTTTCTAGCCTCTATCAGTTACGCTAGCGGACTTAGAGTCAGTCTGATCTTAAAGGAAAGTTGATATATCATTCTCAACAACACGCAACCCGTGATTGTCATGTGATTTCATTAACCCCCACATGACTCCGGTTTCATGTCCGTAGAATGATTTGCACGCAAGCTACCACTTTGCTTTATTTTTTATTAGAGTCGGCCTCAACTCACAACTGACAAGTCCTGTGGAAATACAGAGAGCTCCGATATCTTTTATGTCAATTCTATGAACAAATCAAAGCGGCAAGTTGACTTAAGAAGGGCTGGAAGAATACGACTCTTTCGTGGATCCGTGGACATCTTTTTTGGATAATGACCCACTTTAGATAATATCCATACTAGGGTAGGCAACAAACTTCCCGAAGGGGGACTCCCAGAAAAATTGGGTGGGGGTGTAAATGCGGCCCGCTTTCCAAAACCCTTACCCCGGGCCCTAACCCTCGTTATGACCAAAATCCGCAATTTTCCCTATACCCTTGTTATGATCTGACACAGTTGCCGTAAACAAAATTAATGAAGGACTTTGTTTACGGTCTTATTGACATGATGAAAAAGTAACTTCTTCTAGAAAACATACCCAATTCAACTTCTACCATCGTTACGGAAACAACGCACACTGGAGACCAAAACACAAATAGACGAATATTGAAATTATAAAATTTACACTTTTCTGATGGTTACGTCTTACAAAACAAACCTTCGGCGATTGCCTCTTTGGCTCGATGTCTACAGTGAGCCGCTGTGTATCCTCTTTACACAGTGCGTTCTGGGTGATGTTCTGGGTAGTCTTTACTCGGTTCTGAGTAAGGTTATCATAGCACTCGCAAGGCTGCTTTTTCTCAGTATCGCGATCAACGTGTTCACAGGGCTGCTTGGGTTACCCTGAGACTAAGGTTTACCATACTGAGTTCACACGCGCGCGCTGAGAACGAAAGTAATCTGCGAGCGCTCAAAGGAAAACGTCTGAGTATTTTTCGATTTTTTAGACGTCACCATGAGCACAAAAAGCAAAACTAACAGCGCTCCAAACTAAGAGACTTGTGCTTACCATAAGAGTCTTGGATTCTGATGTAAAGAATGATTTTGTCAGAAGTGAATAAACTAAGTTAATGCCAAAGGCGAAAATCGATTTGCTTAAATTCTGGTTCGCTTAGTTACTTGGTTCACTTGCTAGAAAACTTGGTTCCTCTTGCTGGCTCACTTTGCTCACTTGCTGGTTCACTAGGTTCATCTGCTGGTTCACTTGGTTGAGCAAATGAACCAAGTGAACCAGCAAATGAACCAAGAGAGCCAAGCAGGCAGGTGAGGCAAGCGAACCAGAACGAAGACTAAAGGCACCAGCAGCTGAATGACGTGAACTAACACTTAAATAAAGTTATTATTATAACTAGGAGAAGAAACATGAGAACAAGCACATGCATCAGGTAAACCATGCATACGAAGCAAAATAAACCAAGTGGACCAGTAAGTGAACCACGTGAGCAACGTGAGGCACGTGTTGAACTAGCTGTTGAACCAGGTCAACCAGCAGGTAAAACAAGTAACTAGGGAAGAGAACCACGTGACAACGGCGAACCAGTCGATGAACCAAGTGAACCGACAAACAAACTATAAGAACAAGCAAGTGAACATTTTTATTATTTCAGTTATGTTAAAAATTATGATCATTTTGACAAGTCAGGCAGCAAACTTGACAAACAACAGCCTTTTCCAATGCGTCGTTCATCGCGTCTCTTGACAGGAACACTCGTATCTTGAACAGGCCGGATCACACTTGTAACCTGCGGGACAGCAGTGCAACTCGTCCCCACACGGGACGGCGTTTGGTGTGAGACAACATCCTTGTCCTGTTACGGAATACCTTTCGTTACAGCACGTGCTGTTATATGGACACACTGTCACCACATCGCCAGACTTGTTCTTGCAGGGAACTGGATTTTCTCTCTTTGACCACTGGAAGAAAGAGAGATTCCGGCGAAAAAGTTAGGGTACGGTATTTACTAGAAAACGCGTCCCCCTTGCGATTATGCGCCGCACCGCTGTACAACAACGCAGCCCTTAATAAACCATTTCCGAGTTGCTCTTGGCTCTTTCTTAAAACTATTCTTGGTACACAAAATGATTTCATATGGAAAATGAAATTTTCTTGCTCGTTCATTGTCTTGCAAATCAAACTCATTTCCATATGAAAGGTTGTGCACCAGGGCTCGTCTTGAAAAAGAGGTAAAAAGCAACTCGGAAACGGGTTATTAGGCAGCGCCCGCTTTGAAGACGCCTTAATTGTCACTCGACCAAATGGCGCTGGTTTGGTCATACTCTCAGAACGGCTTTTGCCAATGTGACCAAGTATGCCCTTCGTTGAACACCTCAGAGAAAAGGTAACCCAGTCAGGGCCAAGATCGATTGAGGCTGAAGCACACAAACTGGACTGGGCTACAACTAATTGGACCGAGTTGAAGGACAGTAAAGATGGAGTCACTCGACAGCGATATGAAAAAAGAGTGCCGTCGGCATTTTGGTGCGTTTTGGATGCCTTTTTTTTTTTTTTTTTGTTCAACTAACAGTTTTGATGAAACTAAGACTTGTTATGCATTAGATCGGTTTTCGTTTCAGTGTAGAGACGTAGTTGATTTTGCACTTACTACGCCCGATAATTGGCTGAAAAAACTCGCGCTACTTTTGCATCCAATCACAAATAAAACCAAAACCAATCATGATACGTTTTCCTGCGCTTCACGTCAGGTAGGCGCAATAACTTCGAGTTTTGATTGGCTCACTGTATTGTCTGTGTCTTTTGTGATTGACTAGAGTGATTACTTTGGTTATGGTTTTACGACGCTTAATTGAAAACCGCTCTATTCGTATACTTTCCCATAATTAGTCTTAAAAAAGCGCAGCCCTTGAATAAGCACCGCATCGGAACTGTCGAAAAATTTAGTAATCGCTGAGGCTCTTTTTTCGAGTTAATAAGGTCCCGGGGGGGTACTTCCAGAAAAGTTGGGTGGGGGTGTGCGGTCCACTTCCCAAACCCCTTAACCTATTTATGACCTGACCAAAAATTCGATAGCCTATTTATGAGCGTTGCAGCTGGCACAGTTGCCCTAAACATAAGTTATGAAGGGCTTTTGTTGACGGTCTTATTGATAATGATGAAAAAGTAACTTCTTCTAGGAAACATACCCAATTCAAGACTAGAGTGCTAAAACCATACCCTATTTATAACCAAAATGGCCAAAATCGATACCCTATTTATGACCAAAACGGCGGAAAAACCCTACCCTTTGGAGCCGCATATAACTATATAGCCTCTATAAGGTAGTGCCCCTCCCTCCCCGGGGAATAAGGTAATTCGCAATTGCTAAGCTACATAGTGCTATTAACAATTATTAATGAAAAGGTACGAGTATACTCGCGTCACAAACGAGAAATGTGAAATAAAACTGAAGACGGGACTCTGAATTTCCGGATCTGCTGCACAAGCTGGGAAGTGACTGCCCTGATGCTAAGTTGGCACTATAAGCGAGAGGAGCTGCAGCGTTAATTTAACCTATTACACGAATACATGCTGTGGTTTTAGCCATGAAGCACCCTGAAAGAATACTCACAAATAATTCTTGTCTTTTCCAAAAGCGAGGACTCTCATCACGTTCTGGAGTAAGATCTTTGATTAGATCTTTTACCCTCTCACTTAAGTACTCATATCCTTGTGCAGTGTAGTGCGGGCTCGGCTGCTTGCCAGCGATAATGCAGTTGAAATAAGGCGGAACTCCGCAGACTTCGATCACCCAGGTGTACAAGTCAGCGGTAGCCACAGTTGGATTATCTTTCATCATACCACGTGCTATGTTGTTGTACTGTATGACGCGATCATTCAGCGTAGCATTCCAAGGCACCGGCGTTGTGAGAACGTACCCTACCTTAGCCCCAGTTGATAACAGTATTGATGTTATAGCTCTTAGATTTTTAGCATACTCAGCTGGTGTGATGTATTCCGCTGACCATTTGCCGTTATAGTTTATATCATGCATACCGAAATTGAAGATAATAACATCATATCTTGTTGGTTCTAACATGGCGGTCTGCAGAAACAAGCCCAGGCATTGTAGACCATACGCAGAGTCCTTTGCTCCTCCGTCTCGTCTGTCCCAAGGAGCATGCTGGACTTGATAGTCATCACCTAACATTCTGGCGACCCACGGAGTGTAACTGGAACATGATCGAAGATCAGAGCACAATTAGTATTCAGTGGTTTTCCTAAACGTAAATCGTGTTTTGTAAGTGACTGAGCAGGCCTTAGTGGATTATAAAAGTAAACTTTCCTCGTATGTTAGATGCATTTAGAGATGGTATGTTCAGCACAATTGAAAATAACTGTTTTTTTATAAGAATAGTTGTTATAAGAATATCGAGGCTGAAATTTGCCAAATTTTAAGAAATTTTTAAGAATAAACCTTATAACGTTCTTAATGGATAAACATTTTTAGAAAAAATGACAGTAGGTAGTTTTGGTAGTTTTAGTAATTTTAATTATTGTATATTTTATATTTTAGATCTGTGATACTTGTATTTCTTATTTTAGATTTTAATACTTTTTATTTTATAGAGGACCTCCTTGAAAACCACGTATTTACGTGACTGGCGCTTCCTCTTTAAAGATTGTTTTTATTATTTATTATTATTATTATTAAACCTTAGGCTGAGATTTTGAAAAGAATACAATTTTGTGTGTTGAAAATTTGAAATACAAAACAATTACTTATGTCTTTAACTAAGCCGTATAAAATTCTTCTCTTACGTAAACGGCACAACTAGCCAAAAGTCAACCCGTTCGTTCGATGCTTACAATATTTCTGCAAGAAGGTATGTACGTCATATCAGGCTTTGATGCCTACAGGCTGGCTCCAAATTAATTTAAACACCATCCAGCCACCGAATACATTCAAAAACAGACATACGTTATAATCTATGAATATTCTCAAGAATATTTTCAGCCTAAAATCGGCAGAAAAATAAGAATATTCATCCTGGGCAGGGAAAACAATATTCTTATGAAAAAGAGTGTCGACATTATATGGTAACCTGATTTAACCCTGAAGTGAGAAAGTGGACACGCGGCAGTAGTAACCTGCTGAAAGAGGTGTAACCCGCACGCAATCAGGCTTTCTATTTTTTACGGCGCTGAGAGCGATGGTGGCGGAAAGTAGGCCTGATCACAAGTTAAGAGAAATGTTCAATGTAACTTAGACTGTCCTGCGTGACCATCATTTACATCCACCTTTTCAATCATCCGCAACATTTTATTTATTCAAATTTGCCTAACTAAAACACTTATCTACATGAAGGTTTTATTAGGCAGGGAGACCACTACAGCCCAGCCAATTACAGTGGATCCTTCGGTTTCCAGTTGCCTAGCAAATAAATTGGATTCAAGGAAGTCCAAACATGTACGGAAAATTTAACGAGAGTATGATGAATATTGAATGTTTTTCTCTTCTTATTTTGATAGAAAACCTAGTGGTGGCATGCAGCATTTTGTACGACGCGCGTGGTCATAATTCTGACCTCGCGAAAGGCCCTAGACTGCGTCACAGACAATCTACTTCGTCGGTATATTTATTATTATCTTTTAATATTATTTTTGACTACTTTTAGAGCGACATGTCTGCCAGCATCGCAGGACGACTCCGGCCCAGATCAAGGCTCGGTATTCTAGTAAAAAAAGGAAATTCTCAGGGCTAAAAACAACATTACGCAACAGGGATACGTGGGTTCATTTCTATGAAGACTATGAAGGCGACCTTAATGGTTCCACAAAATAAGAATCTCAGTATAACCTACCCATTGCTGATGGAATCACCAATAACAAGACAGTTCGTCTTTCCAATCGTTGCTTTCAATGGCGGCCCTGGTTTGCAGATTCGTTCAGCTGGCATAACCGACCGATAGTCAGCCTTGCTCATCACTGGACTGGCAGGAACCATAAGAAACATATAGAACAACAAGGACAAGAAGGAAGCCACCTTGAGATCTTGTAGAGAGCCAATTAATAGCCTCAGTTAGTTACGCTAACGGATTTAGAGAGCCTGATCTTGGAGGAAAGTTGATACAGTATATCATTCGTGATTGACATGACTTCGGTGTCATGTCCGTGACGTGAAGAGAACATTTGCACGCAAGCAATCTATTAGAGTGAATTCGTGTCACCCGCTTTTTATATGCTAATGAGAATCACTACATGGGAATGAGAAACACAATTACAAAAGTACGCACCAGACTGAAACCAATGGCGCTTTCCATGAAAAATTCTGGTTTGAATTTTCGGAAATTTCCGTTGACGAATGGAACAGCATTTAAAAACACAAGGACAACCTCGCGAGGTATGTCCAAATGTTCTCGGAATTTTCGGTTGAATAGTTCGCTTCGCGGAAATTCAAATATGGTTTGCTTTCCGGAAATTCAAATACGGTTCGCTTTGCGAAAATTCAATACTTTCCGGAGGTTTTGGAGACTTAAGAAAATTTCCCAGGAAATTTCCGTACTATTTTGTCCCCATTTCCAAATTTTCTGAATTTAAGGTTGAATGGAAAATTCCACGAGTGCTTTAAATTCCTAATTTGTGGAAATGAAAAAAGAGATTCCCTATATTTTTTAACTCAATTCTAAGAACAAACCAAAGCGACAAGTTGACTTAGGAAAAGCTTGATTTTTTTGTGGATCCCGGGATCCATGGACCCGCCGATAGGCAGCACACTTCTACGATCCTCAAGAAAACAACGCATAATGCATGGAGACCAAAACACAAAAAGCCAAATAATGAAATTATAGCATTTATAGTTGTCTGACAGTTAGGTTTCAGAAAGATGTAACAAACCGTCAACTATTGGCTCTATGAGGCTTTGTCGACAGTGAACTGCTATATATCCTGTTTACACAGTACGTTCTGGGTAAAGTTATCTTAGCACTAACACGCGGCTGCTTTTTCAATCGACGTGTTTACAGGGCCGCTTGGGTTACCCTGATACTAGGATGAACCATAGTGAGTTCTACGGATGCTAAAACACTGGTAAGAGGCAAAATTTGAACAAAATTTCTCACCAAATCAACGCCTGTAATCATCATTTCTGTTGAGAAACTAAACTGATTTCCCAGTATGTGTTATGTTTTTATCGTGATCATCCATGGCTTTCCAACATTCAGGGTCAGCCCACACGTATCTTGTTTTATTTAAAACTGGGTTATTGGATAATGCAATTCGAGAGTCTTCATTTGGGGCTGAACATACCTATATAGCCCATATAAGGGAGTACCCTCCCCCGTCCCCCCGAGAGCCATATAAAGCAACTCACTTGGAAAAGATATATCGGCGATGTCTTTTCTTTATGGAATATAAACAAAGAGGAAATAAACAAACCATAAAATTCACGGCTGGAATTGCAGATACAGAAATACATTTCCTGGATACATGCGTATACAAGGACGAAAGATTTAAGAAGGAACCTTTCCTTGACGTGCGAACGCACTTCAAACAGACAGAAACTTTCTAATACACACGCTTTACCTCCTGCCACCCTCCAGGCATCAGGAAAGGCTTTGTCAAAGGCGAAGCCCCCTTATAACTTCTGAGAACCAACTCTTCAAAAGCTACATTTGAAGAAAACATTACACAATTCAAAACGCAGTTTGTGCGACAGAGGGTACCCAGATGACCTCTGAGACAACATTCTCTCAGAAATTAAATTTAGCGAAAGAATGTGGGCTCTACAAATTAAACAAAAAATGCGCAAAATAATTTTGCCGTTTGTTACAGAATGTCACCCAGCTGTGCCTAATCTTAATCTAATCTTCGGGCCAGAAAATAAATTTAATTGTGTTATTATTGTTACAAATCAGAATTTTAATTCTGAAAAGTACTAGACGAGCAAAAATAATGTCGTTTCAAGGTTGGCCCACACTCATGATAATAAATCATAAGTCAAGATTTTCAATTTCTTTGCGACTAATTGATAGTACCCATGTCCTTCTTTCTCAACTCTTTTCTCTATCCCGTTCAGCGAGAAGCGAAGAAAGAAAAAAAGAGGGAGAGAAAAGTAACTTAAGTCCTCTCGCTTGTTTGATACTTCTTTGCTCCGCGTCAATTTTAAGAGAAAAGAAGAACTGCTCGCCGCTCCAGCCATCATAAGAAAACCTGACCCAGTTTCATCAAAAATTGCACCGAGGCCAACTGTAATGTGGCCTCTGCGATGTAGACAGGTTTCTGCAGTTTTGTTTCACATGTGGACATGAAACACAGACAAACCGCAAAGCGTTCAGTTTAGCAACAAGACCTTCCCCGCGTTAGAACTAGGGCTTGCCACAAGTTGCCCGAGATTTCCCGAAAAGTTGCCCGAAATTTCTCAAAGAGTTGCTCGAAAAATGCTCCAAAAAAGTCAAAAGTTGCTTTTTGTAACGAAAGTTGCACAAAAGTTGCTAAAAAAAGCAAAAACTTTTTTTTATTTCTCTCTTCTTTTATTTGGTCTGATGCAAAAATATGCAATCTGTATAACAAAAGTAACATTTCTAAGCATTTTTGTGCAATTTTGCATTGTAACCAGCGTCGCTAAATCAATTTGTTCACAATACGTATGAGTTAATACTACGCATCAATATCAAAATTTTTTTAATTTTTTTCTTAAAAGTTGTTAAAAAAATTTTAAAAAAATTAAAAAAATTGGAAAGAAAAAATTAAAAAATGTTAAAAAAAATATTAAAAAATTTAACAAAAATTAAAGAAATTCACAAATTGTCTACTGAAACATTGTAAAATATGCAAGCATGGCTAATTAAAGCACTAAAAGCTGCTCCGATATCTAGAAAACGAGAAATTGCTCAGAATGCAAAAACTTGCTCGAAACAAAAAAAGTTGCTCGAAATACGAAAAGTTGCCAAAAAGTTGCCGAGCAACTTGTGGCAAGGCCTAGTTAGAACAGAGGCAGCAAAGCAAAATAAATTAGCAAAAAACAAATAACAAAAACAAAAATACAAGACTGACGGGTACCTAATTATTCACAGAAAATTGCATTTTCTTCCGATCACCGGCTAATTTGACAGTGCTCTTTCAGCCAAATGACCCCTTAATGTTTGCCATGTAATCAATTAATTTTGATTACCCTGCGAAAGACAGTAAGGCATTTCTTGGTTAAACACACTGACTATACCAGCATTGAACAGAAGATGCAAATGAGGGTATTCTTCTGGCAGTAAAAGAGAACAAACAATGAACCCTTACTGTCAATACACAACGCGATTCAATATTGTTTAACACACAAGGCTATTAAGTCCGGTTCTTTTCACAATGAAAGCGGTTTCGTTACTTTACATTAGCACGTGTATGACTAGCGCGCTAATGACCGTTTGCCACTCTTGGTTAAGATTTTGTCCCTTTCCAGTAAATAACTTCGCCGTTATTGGAACCGCATTTGATGTCTTAGAAATAGCTTTTGACCACTTTTGAAACGTTTTTCATCGACGGTGAACGTTATCACATATATGGACTTGAAAGCATCCAAAAAAGTGTTTTCTTTCTCTAAGTAAACTCATTGTGAAATAAGAATGAAAACCAAACTCAAGTGGCAGTTGGCTAACTTACAACTTTCACTTATCATAAAGTTTGTACTCGTTGTTTTCAAGTATTTCAGTTAATTTGGCTACGAATCGCTCAGGTTGGCTTATTTTAACAGGAGAAATAAGTTTGTTACAAGTTTACTTGAAAATGCTAGTCTCTTGAAAAGTCCTTGACCTCAATTTAGTACAATGAATGATAATTCGTCGCACGAGTTGATAACAATTAAAGTCTTCCTATTCCTCTCGACCGCAAAAACGGCTTTATTCTGGGTACGCTGCAAAAGCAATTTCTTGCTAATTCTTCAAGACGAGACAGCAATTACACAAGAAAACAACCTTTTTAATCTAATAACAACTTTTCTAATAAGCGCATTTCAGTCTGCTAAGCTGGGAAGCGTGGCGAACAAAACAACTGATCTCTTTCAACAATGAATAAAGGATTTAAGCCTATACTTCCGAAGCCCTGATAATCCTTGTCTTTCGTTGAACTGCGAACACGTCGCAGTATCCTAGGATTTTTTTCTGCTGGTAAAATAAATTGGAATAATGCACCGTTTCAAAGAGGTTGTCTCTGTCATTAAGCAGCTAGAGGTGGAAGGTTAGTATATTTTGTTTAGAGTGGAGCAAGTGCTAACTGACTGGATCGAGAGGCTAACAGACTTGGAATAATCAAAGCCTGTTTGCTGGGTTTCTCATTATAGACCTTTTCTCTGTAAATTCGACAACACATGGCTACGAGACGTCTTTCAAAACTGTTTCAATGAAGTTAAATTGTTGGGCAATTCTATTCATTCTAGCTCAAGCCGTGTCTTGACCAAGGTCACCAGGCGATCTTCAAAATTTAGCTTCAAAGAGATTCCTTTGAGGGTTTACATGGGGTTACATTTTTAGAAAGTCCTCAGTCTAGTGTGAAATTGGTGAAATTGGTGTATATGCGAATCTGCCATCCCAAAAAGAACTTGGCGGTTGTGTGAAGCCGGAGGGTTGGGACTCTTCATCTGGCGGAGAGCGCTTGTTTCGCTCCCAAGTCACTGTAGCGCTTCGAGTCTTGCACTTAGTTACCGCGGAAAGTCAGCCCAAGTTTTGAACCACTGTTATAGAGCACGTTACGTCCGACCTGCGGCACTTGATTGTATCAATTAACTCGTAACTCAGTTGTTGTATTTGTAAATTTTCAACAGTTTTATCGCACGTTTGCTTTTTTTTCTTTCATCTCACACTGGTTTTTCATTAGTTAAAAATATCCTTGAGGACAAATTTTATCTTCATAGTCATCAACAAATTGACTCCAGAAGATCAGCTCATGACACAACACGATTTTTTCGCGCGCATCATCTTTGTTTTGTCCATGTTGTTGCGTAAGACTACTTTTCCCTCAGATTTCTCCATAACTAAATGTCGCACACAAAAAATCAAAATAACTGAAATTCTTTTTGAGGACACTTAAAATGTCACAGTGTTTATTACGTTATATATCAGAATACTATAGTAAAATCTTGTAATTCTGAAATGTTAGAACTGCGGGCGCGATGAACGACGATTGAAAAAAGGGTTAACCATTCCCATTTTTGAGTATTTTTTTTATGGGAGGTAAATTTCAAATCGAATAATCTTGTAGCTTGGGAAAACCGGCTCAAGAACATGCAGGCACATAGACTACTCTTTAGGTGTCGTCATTGAAATTCAGGTTTCTGCTGAATTATATGTAAGGTTAAAAGTTTTTGGTTCTTATCGTTTCTAAAAACGGCATTAGTCTTTAGAGGAATAGGGGGAAGTTTCAAGTATTTTCTTTTATATGTGTTCAACTGAGTGTGATAAAGGTCATATAACTTTTTGGACTGCGTCCTTGCCCGCGCGTCGCTCTTTACTCTTAGCCCTCTCGCTGCTCGCTTAATTACTTTGCACTCGCTCCGGACAGATTTGGAAGAAAGGCAGAGGCTCGTTTTAAAAATGGCAGCTTTTGAGAAGCAATCTTAGTTTGTCCCGGGCTTGAAGCTGAGTATGGCGGTATATTTATGTTTGTGTGTCGTTCTATCTGAGACGTGAGCGAGCTGGGTTTGATGTGAATTCTGAATGGGAGCCTTTCTTCAAGTTTTCCTGGTCAGTTACTTCCTGAGAAAAACATACATCAGTGCTGATAAATGAACTAACTGCAATGTTTCTTTCTTTCTTTCTTTCTTTTTTTTTTGATTTTCAGGTGTCTAATTGAAGTGATGGGCATACTCTACGTGAAGACACTGAAAGGATACAAAGCATGACTACGAAAAAATAAGCAGTAGATGTTTACATGCTTATATCGACAACTATTTTCTCTTTTTTCACGTTTTGTTAAGTGTTTTAAATTTACCGGCTTGAATTTAGCCAGCTTAATGCCTAAAAGTATGATCTGTAGATATTAAGGTACCTTGCTTACGACGCACCAAGGTACATGGATAGGTATTGCTTGGATTTGGATGTCTTATTTTATCTCTCTCAACGACTAAATTGAAATGAAAACCACAAACCTTTTAAACCGGGTCATTCATTAAGCACCAAACCAGTAACCGCCTTTTCTCCAACGAATAAGTTTATTTTGTAAAATCTGAGTTAAACAAGGTGCAGCTGGCAGCTCTTCTGGCCTTGCTGACAAACGCAAAAAATAACTTTTCTCCCGGCATTTACAGCTCCATTCTCCCTGCAATTAAAGCAGATCTAACTAGTTTTTGATGAAAGAAAATTTCACTCTACTTCCTATAATTTGAAGTCATCAAATGTTTCACTTGAACTGAGTGATTGCAGTAACATAACGCTTCAAACTCAGGTGGAAACAGAATACCAAACAAACAAACCAAGCACTACATGTTGTTTGAAACGTATTATAACTTGCGGATGTTTACTGCAGATAAAGAAAAAGTATTTGAGGTTGGTGAAGGGACACAGCAAAGTAAAATCACTGACACACAAGCAACAAAAAAAAACATCAAATTTCGCTTATGCCTTGGCAGAGGCCTTCCATAACAATTGGAATTTCCTGCAAGACCACGGCAAACATTGATTTTGTTTAATGGTAGATTTGATTTCTTCGTATTGAAAGCACTTTAAAAGTTCAGCCCATGTGTTCATTTTACTGATTGAATTTGGGGCTTTTTTTCTGGAGGTTTGAGGGTAAAACGGACGTGGATAATTTGCTTCACAAAGACTGCCAGGACTTTCTCAATTTGTCCATTTGATTTTTAGACAGGTTTCATTTAGCCTATTCAAATATTAAAATAAGCATAGATATTAGAATTTAGCTATTTACGCTGTAGGAAACGTATACCGCTAACGGAAAAGCTTTGAAAATACATATAAAAAGCTTAAAACAGGACAACCTTATGTTGTAACCAAATGCCATCCACCATGTTTGCTCCGACTCGAGCAGGTGAAAAGGCGACAAATTCTATCAGGACTAACACGTTATCTCTGTTGTCTCGTTCAGACCAAGCTGACACAAATGATAAGTCTTGGCAAAAAAAATCACAAAGCTAATAATAGTTAAGAAAGGGCCAAATCATTGTTTATTTATTTATCGCGAGCCAGAATTCAGTTAAATCGTTGGCGCGTGCTATCTTGGACACGTGTTTGATCATCACGTTTAAACAATATGCTACGTAATTATCACCCGGTTGGCAAAAGTAGCGAGTTTGTTGTGATCACTTCTATCTCGATTTAACGGGCAAGTATCATAAGCTAATGTTCTCGCTACTTGTGGTCTATTGATTAAAAAGTACGGTACATTCTGTTAAAGAAGTTGTTGTTATCATGTTTTTCCTCTGCCACTTGTGTTTAGCAGTGGGACAATGTGTTCGTGTTGTCTTCTTTGTTTGAGTTATCATATCGTGTAAATCACGTCTGAAGTAGGGCAACTGTATGCTAGTCTTATAATTTCTTCAATTCTCAATTCAGAAATCGTACGATTCAACAGGAGATGTCAGGTTACTGAAATCTTTTTTTTTTTTTATGAGGTCAATAAAACTGGTATTCCACCAAGGGAATACCACGCCATGTCGCGTTATTTATCATGACGATTTGTAACAGTTTAATTAACCCCCTTTGAGTTGAAAAGCCTTGTTTTATGAGGCCACAAATCGAAATTTCAGGTCAAACGCATTGTTTCAAGTTGCACTTACTCCACAAAGAGTTGGAAACAAACTGCATGAAGATACGAAAGAAATTAGCATACAGGCTAGCCACTAAAGTGTTTTTTTTTTTTTGGCCGCATGTTAGTTTTCGTCTCACTGGGTATAATACAACAAAAGCTACCGATCGTGGGAGCCGGCCATGTTTCCGTTGAAATCATAAAAATTAGGGCGGCCTCGCTGCCTCTCAGAATGCTGGTCCTTAGATATTTTTATACCTCGCCAAGTGCTGGAACAAGGCGGGTTTAAGAAATGAGCGGTCATGCCCCACCATCAAACATCCAGTATTAGTTTTAAATGTCCATGGCAACACTTCCATTGAAACAAATCAATTGCAATTTGGTTCGAATTAAGAAGGGCCGGAATTTTGTACACTCACTAATTAGTCGGTTAAGGGCATTATCTGTTAATTTCCTTTTATATTATGCACCTCCGAAAGAGGATGTGTTAAATAGCTAAATGACTGTATAATGCCGCTACGGTGCTAGCTCGCTATATATTCCGGTGTAAAGGCTGTTTATTTCAGTCCACTATACCTTCCGCAAGCTCCGTTAAATCTTTTGAGCACGCAGAGTTCCTGGACAAAGTTTGCCCAAGTGTATTGGGGCAAGCGTTCTTCAAGAAGACAGTCAGCGCTGAGACGGTACCAAGATAAAACTGAAGTGAAACTAAGTTTTGGTAAGTGATTCGTTACGGCTGTAAAAGATGGCAGCATGTTGTAGGAGATTGTGTTTTTAGTTCGTTCAAACGGGCCCTAGACCATCTCAAAAGAATTCGGTCTAGCTGTGGCAGTCATGTTACTTTGCAGGTAAAGTAAATTCGCAGTATTTTTCGCTTGAGTTCTGTACAAATCTAGAAACTCGTGATGTTGAAGCTAGAGCGCAATATGTCAGATACATTCAAGTCTTTATCATCTGCTCCTTTGAAAAACCAGGAACAACTGAAAAATGAAGTGTAATGAAACATCAGTGAATATCTTTCGTAGGAAAACCAAATGGTAAAGAGTTTGACGGTTTTCGATGTTGCAATAAATGATTTTATCCCTAACTTTGAGACCAATTCATTTCTAAACAGAATTTTCAAAAATCTCCCAAGATGAGTTCCAAAAGTGAAGAACAAGCGATCACCGCCAAGAATTCCCAGTCGCTCATACAGGAACAGAATCTGGACTCAGAAAGAGGAACAGATCGTCAAACTGCTGTTGGTCCCGTGTTTTCGGTCAACGGAGGGTCAAATTCATCGTAAGTTATCTTTATATTTTTTTCCGATTCCTTTTGAGTTTAGGTAGCATTGAAAAAATGGACAAATCTCGGTCACCAATGCAATAAGGCAGTTTATCACGAAAACGGCAGGAAAAAATATCAGAGACTGAACTTATAATTAGTCTTTTTCACAACCAAAGAGCGAACGCCCATATCCTCCGACTCCGATCAGTTTCGATTTCAGTACGTAGCACGAAGCTAGCGACTAGAAATGTTGCGATCATAAATTTAACCGAGCTCTTATAGGTCCTGCATCACACTCCGCCAGAAGAGAGATTATTCAACACACAGTTTAAAAACAAATTATGAAATATTGAGTGAAGTAATGAGGAGAAGTAAATTGTAATTAGTTCTCAAATGTGATTAGCTTATCCACTCTTTCATCAAAAATGACCTATAACAATTTATTCAGCTTAGTAACTTAACGGCAACCTTCCACTACATAGTGATGGCAGTAGTCACTTTTATATATCGACGAGGTTTTCAAATTCGATCGAGGTAACAAGATTTGATAAGCTGCACTCTAGTTACAACTTTCAAGTACGCGAACCGAGAGTCCTTTTATTCTCTCCTGTGGGAACACAAAGTCATTAAGTGCCTGGACAATCTCTCGTGAAATAACAGACCGGCTTCAGTTGGTTTGAAGTAAATATTTCCTCTCGAAATTCTTGATTTAATCCCGCCAGCGAATGGAAAGGGAGTCAGAATCACATTTTGGCCAAACCTCGACTTGTCACACTGATGCAACAGTACCGAACACTTACGTAACATCGATTCATGTGTTCTTTTCTACGTCACACCATTTCGCACCCTGAAAGAAAGAGTTTTCAAGTGAAATTATTGTATCGCTTTATCACTTTCGTAGTCCTCAGATTATTCTTAAGTTAGTTAATTTACTTGAACTTCAGGACACTGATCTTGTCGACTTCAGCAGAAATCCTTTAAGAGAGGCCGTTAGTTGTACCATTCAATTTTTTTTCCCAGCTACAGGGGAGTTGGGAAAAAATAATAATAAAATGAAATACGTGCATTTCTAATTCTAATTTAATTTTTCAATTCTACCAAGACTATTGACAAGCAGTACGGAGAACTGCTATCTCGAGGTCGGACTACCGCTAAATTGTAAGGGTTAGAGACGTTGAATATAAGGCGTTTGTATATTTGTAATATCCTTGTCGTTATGTCCTTGTGTTTGTTCCTGGTCAGGTTTCCACTGATGCATCATTCTACAATGGGGCGGTCTGCCTTTCATCCAGTCCATCACTTGCCCCCAGGCTTCCTCCACTTCAATCACGGCCAAGGCTTGTTCCCACCCAGACCCCTGTCGGCTCCGTATCTGCCTGGAGCTTCGCACACCGGCATGCCCGCGTTCGGACCAGCTCCAGTACTGTATGGTAACGGCCTTCCATATCTACGATCATTTCCTCCCTACATGCACAAGTTTTTAAACCCAGTTGCTATTGGGTCCCCCAGAGTACCTTCCAGGGAATACCTCCGTGATGATGGCCCTAAGAAATGCCCCGTGTGTGGAAAATCGTACGCGAGATTGTCTACCTTGAGGCTTCATCTGCGCACGCACAGTGGTGAAAAGCCTTACCAATGTCTGGTCTGCCTGAAGTCCTTCTCACAGGCTGCTAATCTCACAGCGCACTTCCGCATCCACTCCGGTGAAAAACCATTCAAGTGTCACATCTGCAGCCGCCAATTTTCCCAGTCTTCGTCCGTCACCACGCATATGCGCACTCACAATGGTGAACGACCTTACCGATGTCGAGTTTGTACCAAGGCCTTCGCGGACAGCTCCACGCTCACCAAACACATGCGCACGCACACTGGTGAGAAACCATACCAGTGCGATATTTGTTATCAGCGGTTCTCGCAATCGGGAAATCTGAACCGCCACAAACGCATCCATATTGACGTGTAACAAGGAAGAAAACTTGCGAACAAAACAAGACGAGTGCTTTTAAGAAAATAATTAAAATTAAATTATAATTTTCAATGGTCACGTTCTCCGCGTGGCAAATTAATGAAGATTTACTATGATGCACAGTTTTATACTTTTTTTAAAACTATTATTATAATTTTTTTAGGGGAGTTTCCTGTACCTAGGGATAACCTCGAAACTCCTTCCTCAAATTTATATGTTTGGTATGAAGGTCAAATTGTTATAGTTTTCTTTATTTGTACATTCCTCAAATCGAGGCATATATATTATATTACGATTGTAAGAAAGATTATTAATCAAAATAAAGTCTCTGACGTGTACAAGTACTGTAATTGAGAAATGAAATTGCCTGTTAACTCTGTGCAGCGATGTCTAGTCCTGTTTTTAATGTTACTTAAGAAAATATGAGGAAAAGTCGGTACTCCACGCCCCTCACGTTACTGTTATCTGCTAAATAGATTATCTTGAAAAACTTCTTGTCAGAATAAGATAGGCAACTTACCTTATCTTGAATAAAAATATAACACAAACAGCGGTGAAAAACATTTTTGAAAACATGCATTTTATAGACTTGACGTCTCGTATGCTAGTCGATATACATGTTCAAAAGTATAACCATTAAAATGTTTTGAAAAGCTATTTATACTGTATCATTGGGGGTGTGGAACCTAGACAGAAAATATCTGCAGTAAAAAATTAAGACGTTTCAAACGGAAACTGTCTGTGAAGTGACACAATGAAAAAGCTTTCCTCAGTAATATAGTAAAAGCTTTTCACTGCTGACATTGACGTTCAATGCTGGCTGCAACTCCTGAATAAACAAGGTCTCCTTAACCTTATCTTATCAAAGCGATCTCCAATAACCAACTCCTTCTATCCTGCATGTACAGGAAACAAATTGACTAGTTTGCTGTATTTTTTCAGATTGCTTTTAAAAATAAGGTTACAATCTGACTCAATCGGGCTCAGTTAGAGGAGGATTGAAAGTTAACCAACGCCGACGTTTTTAATTGTGTTATTGCTGTTTCAAACTTTGTTTTTGCTCCAGATCTGAACTAGAAATTGTCAAAACAGGAGTCCAAGTTTGAACGTTATCGACAAAGCCAACTGACTGTTGATCATCAATCCAGTTCTAATGCATAATGAAATGAAAAGTTATCTTCACAAGGGAGAACGGTCCTGCTGCCTCCTGCTGTGAGTCTGGGTGTTCTGTGCTTGTGGGGAGAGAAATGGAAGGTCTGCACTTCTCACTTCCCGTACCCTTTATTAAAACCCAACCCCATGTTCATGGGCCCCATCTCTTGCTACTTTTTCAATTGTAAAATATTAAGCGCAAACTGCAAATATTGCCCCAGTTTCTCCTTGTCCAGGCACCCTTCCGCCTCTTTTTGAGTCCGTAGAGTTCTTGGGCAGGCCTACCCGAGTTCCCGGCCCCATACTGAGCCCGCGACAAAAAATCGAATACAGCGGATTCATCAAAAATCAAGATGGAGGTTTGCTTATCCGGTTGTGTGTTCTCTTCGTTGATTTACGAACTAGAAAATAGCGAGGGAGACGTGGTAAGTGAATCACTTTTGAATATCTCAATGATTTAATGTGTTGATTTTGACTTATTTTGTACCCTGTTATTTTAGGAGGGGCTTTTATTAGGCCAGATCACAAGCCGTATTGTCAACACTATCACCGATTCGCAGTCAGAAAACTTGACACACGAGCGAGTAGCGAGTAAGTGTTTCGTTTGTTTGCGTTGTTTTCTCTTCTTTCACTTGACGGATCGTGTCCTCTGTTAATGATGAGTTGAATGTTCTTCGTTTACAGCAATTCAAGGTTTCGTTCCCTTTGGAAAAGTGCATAGGTAGGCGAAAGTATGGATACAGGAAGTGACTAATTGCATAAGCTTGCATAGTTTACATTAGTGTGATGTGGTGAAGAGGTCAGTTAAAATTGTTAGCTTTATTAATGATGCTCATCTAAAACCTGGAATGGAACCTAGTATAACAATAAGAAGTTTACCAAATGTTGAAAACTTACGGTTGTGGTACAAGTACCGGTATTCTGCTAAAAAAGATCAACACAAAGCTTGCATACGCACGGGTCTGGGTTTCAAAGAATGAATAACACTATCCATTCGATAAATCGTGCTCCAGTGGACGGTTTAGTTAATTTTGTTATCACTTATCAACTTGATAGCGACCTGTGCCAGGAATTTTAAGCATTGAATGGAAAAATTACACTCAGACGTGCATATAACAAATGTAATACATTCTAAAAGCAAATATAAATACTAATTGTTAAAAAATAAGAAAACAAATCCAAATATTGTTGAAAAAAAAAAATAATAAAAAAAACAAACAAATCCAGATCTGTATGCCAATCCATAATCATTCCCTCCCTAAACAACCAAACATAAGTCTTTGTAACTCAGAGAGATGGTATAACACCCATACATTTCAGTGCCCCCACATGTTATTTTGATTGTTATTGTAAGTGAAATACAACAATAAATACAAAAAAAATGCAAAATCTGGGAAGAGATCAAAATTATTAACTGTTCCTTCCCTTGCTGCAGGTCTTTTCTCATAGCAAGTTGAGTTTCTTACCCAAGAAAACAATGCAATAACTCTAGCTGAGCAGACAGCCATCAGTGTTTGCACATTCAATCATTCCTGTTTTTTAGAGACATCTGAGACTTGACCTGTTGCTCTACTAGCCAAAAATATGTTTCTAAGCATACTAGTTTGATTATTGAGTTGATGTGAAAATTCTAAACTTAGTCAACATCTATCACCAATCAAAGACAATACTCAGATCTTAGTAGAGCAATTTCATTGGAATTGAACTGTTTGTGTTGAATCTGTGACTGAAGTCTCTCAAGCAAGGAAAGAAGACCAAGAGCATCAGGAAATATCTGTTTGCTCAGGCTAAACCAACCCACCTCACGTAGCTGGACCTCACAAACTAGAGTCAAATGCACTAACCATTAGGCTACCATGCACAGTAATTTATTATATTTTATACATACAGTAAAACCCCACTCTACGGACACCCGCTTAATACAGACACCTGCTTCTAATGGACAGTTTTCTTTGTCCCGACAACTAAAAAGCTCATATATTTTCTCTTAAATTAGCCTGCTTAATACAGACACCCGGATAATGCGGACACTTTATCATGTCCCTTTGGTGTCCGTATTAACATGGTTCCACTGTATTAATAATTACATTATTAACAATTAATAATATTATTACATTATTAACAACTTATTAACCGAGAGTGAGGTCTTCACGGGAAAATCTCAGACCAAGACCGAATGTTCGAGGTGAATAAGTTTATTATTATATGGCTTTTTACTTTGGTTTTGCAGGTCCGTAATCGGCTCATGGGCATTAGGGGAGAATAATGCCGTACAATTGGCCAATCAGAGCACATGTTATATTGGCTACAAACACAAGCCATGTAATAAAATAGTTTAATAATTATGTTGATATACAGTGTATCAGCATATTATTAATTAAACCTGAGTTAAACAGTCTACTGTGTTGATCAGTCACCCATCTATTCTTCAAAGGTTTGACTATATCCAGAAAATGTACATGGAATTAGAGTAATTTAATACCTATCTGAATTTGATTTTCTAAACAGTTTCTACACTGGTGTCGGCGATATAGTTGAGGATACTGTTTCAGAGGAACTCAATAACGATAATGAAAAGACTGAAGTAAGTAATAATTATAATATTATGGATTTCTTAGTACTAGATTCTACTTGCACAAATATGCAACCTAATGCTTGGCCATAGCATAAGGCTACTTAGTAAATTGGTATTAAGTTTGTAAATGTTTGGGCTTACATTTCATATACCGGCAGTAGTACTATAATCAGATATCTTGCAGTGTGCTAGGTATGGTTTTAGCAGATTTTTGATGTTTGTAGCCTGGTGCAGTCGTAGTTACTTGTTCAGAGATGGTCCGTATATTTTCAAAGTTGCTAGCAATAAACACAACTAACATACATTCACCTTCTGTAATACTGCAGTCATCCTCCATTAGTAAACAACATTAACATGGCCTCCTGATTAATGCTGTCACATTTTGTTAAACAATCGATGGCAACATTTTTGAGAGTTTAAAGTGATTACATACCTTGTTGTATAGCTTGTGGAACTAACAGTGAAGTCATTTAGTGGACACTGATTTTATTTATCATTTGTATAATTGTATTTGCAGAAAGTCATTGGCTGGTTTAAGTTTCGTCGCAATACCCAAGGCTTGGTTTCAATGAGGGAAAGAATTATCCATCATAATCTTATTAAAAAGTTCAACTTCATCCCTACCAAAGGTGATTTTAAAATTAGCAACATGTCATCATTTTGGTTGTTTTCCTTTCCTTCTTTATTGGTATAATTTTAGTTTGTCTACACTTGTAATGCATGAAACCTTGCTTGATAAGTCATCTGGTAACAGCAAGTTTTTCTATGAATTCCCTGAAGAATTGAACTGTTACCTAAGACCTTCCCCTTCTCAACCCATGCTATGTCTGACTGCTCTAGCAGGGGTTTCATCAAGGGTGGAGCACCGGGCAAATTGACTGGGTGTGAAGTACGCTTTTGGTTGTGCTAACACCTCCTGCTAACATGTGCTGGTTCACAAGTTAGCTCTTCATGTAGCCACCAACAAGCACTTCTGAGTAGGAAAACTTCTTGCTGGTTACAGGAAGTTCCTTTCTTTAAAATCGGTTTGGTAACCCATGTCTTCTACATGGATGCAAATGAGAAAAGACTACATGGTATTCACCACTGAAGTAACCAAAGAAAACTAAAGTAGAAATAAGAAATCTATAGAAATCAAGTGATTTAGTTCTAAAACTATTTGAAATCACTGACTGCAAATCAACAAGATCTCTGCGTTATTTATTTATTTTCTCCTGAAAAGTGGCTGTCCCCAGGATGGACAGAGGGCCACCTGGCTAAAAGCCTGGTGTGAAGACAATTTTGCCTGCCTGGTTTGACCATGTAGAGGAAAGGTCTTCTTATAAAGAAGTTCAGTTCAAAAAATTGTGCCCACTTGTGAAAAACAGTTGCCCTCCTGCTGAAAATAATAAGTAATGAAACCCCTACTTTAGAATTCAATGCATTGTACCCTGATCACTGGAGAAAGGGAAAAAGGGAAAAGGATTCGCTTTCCCAATTCCAAACCCATGGGATGCTGGGACACTGACACCCTTACCCCATACTATAACCAATATCTTTTGGTAAACAAAGCAATTAAATTTATTTAATAACTTTTAATTTTTGTTTTGTTTGGTTTTATTTTACAACTACAAACCCTGCTTGGGTATAATTTAACATTTTTTGTTAAATTCTTGGTAGTTCTTTTCTTTATCTTTTTTGGGCAAAGTTAGGCCTGTTTGAAACGATGGTTTAGCTATATAGAAGGTATGCCATCATCTTGGCATACCTCTCAGTACTGTGTGAGAATATAATACTTACAGTGAAACCTGACTGTATTAAGCGGACACCCTTGGGACATTCACTAGTGTCCTCTTAATACAAGGTGTCCGCTCAAAACAGGTTCTAATATAATGTGCAATAATAGTTTATTATTAACCCTTTTGTAAGAGTGTAACACAGTGTAAGATCAAAGACAGCCCATAGCACAATGTCCAGTCAGTCAATGCATCAATCTGTAATCTACTTAGCTTTAAAAGGACATCACTGAACAACGTTAAAGGAGTCTGAGCTGAGCTTTTAGAAGTAAAAAGCCTTTAAAGTGTCCGCTTATTGCAGGTTTTATGCAACAAAATGGCCTAACATTTGTGACTGCATCCGCTTAACAGAGGTGTCCACTGAATACAGGTTTATTTTACAGTAAATGTGCAAAGAAAATTTTGGGACTCAAGCTGGTATGCACTTAAAGTGGTACTATGATGAAAATCGCATCTTTCCTATCTAAACCATTTTAAAACATAAACAAGTAGTCTGTATGAGAAGAAAAATGCTGTTTACTATTTTCAAATATCTCTTTTCGTTCTAGAGATATTCAAGTTTTTAAAATATGCAAATTAGCCAAATGATGACGTCATACACTCAACCAAATTTTCATGAAATATAATGAAGAAGGATATCTCAGCCAATTTGTATCAGAAATGTTTGATACTTTGCAGTAACATTCTTCTAAATGTGCTTCACAATATGAGCATGACAGTTTTGTTACCATGGCAACATACTGGGTTCCAGACCTCCCCAATATCAATGGCTTTTCTGGCCACCTTTGGTATTGCATTTTGACATTTGCTAATGGTGCCTCATATGCATGATCTAGCAGGCATGTGAATATGTTAGTTCGAGTTCATGGCCTTGTTTAATGTTTTTTGAGCTGAAAATCACTAAAATATTGAAATAAAGTGGGTGGGGACTGGAAAAGAGTGAGTTGCCATGAAAACAGAATTTGTTATGGCTGTAGGTGTGTTGCCTGTAGAACTATTACCTACCAGGTTTCATTGGTCTGTGCTGCAAATTGGCCAAGATAGCTCAATTTATATACTTGATATAATATTGGGTTAAGTATATGACGTCATCAGTTATCTCATTTACATATTTTACACATCTTTCAAACTTAAATATCTCGGGAACTAATGCAGATATTTGCAAACTGTAAACGGCGTTTTTATTCTTTCATGTCATTCTATATGATACACCAAAAAAATCAGGGGTCAAAATTTGATCATAGTACCACTTTAATAGAGGGTGCCTGCTTAATATGGTGTCTGCTTAATACAGATTTCGCTGTAATATCATATGATTTCTTTCTTTCTTCAAGAATTCATCATGGCAATCTTCACAGCACACATGTCCAGAGATATGGCTACTCACAAATTAGACTACAGCTTTTGCCGTTCTGTACACGATGGAGGGTATGTCTGTAGACGTTTTAAAATTAAAAATTAATTTCCATCCGTAGACTGAATCTTTAGTTGATCATTGTCAGTATTGTATTCACTTTCTGTCAGTGGATTATTAAGAATTGATTGGTTGTGACCTTATCATAACCTAGATTTGCTGTTGATATGATTATACTGATCTATTTAAACAGTCTATCATGAATAGTGTTTTCTTTTTGGCTAAGCTACTCACCATCTATTCTGTTGTAGATAGTGGGCAGCCTAGCAGTATGTGGCTGTTAACAAAATGGCTGCTGCTTCTTTGGATTTTTGAAGTGTCTGTGCAAAGGATTTAGATAAAGTTTTTACTGACTGGTAGATTGATACTTAGTGATTATTTGCTCCAGATTTCTATGTGTGATATGTGCCTCAGGCTGCACCTTTGTCAACTATCACAAGATAGAAATCAAGAACAAAAATTAAGATGGATTCTGCTCAAAGTTTGAGCAATAAGTGCAAAAATTACTTGCTAAAAATCTACTCACAGCACAGCAAGTTTTTGAATACTATTTAAAACATGTCACTTTAATTCATTTTTCTAGGTGACCACGCAATTAAATCTCCAAGCATTCTCGAGAAATTTAATGTCAAATCTCGTAAGAATGCTTAATGCGTGTGTTGTTGTGTTTTCAACTAATGCGAAATGTCCATTTTTATTGAAATATGGATAACTTCAAGTTCAGTTTTCTCTTGCGGGGTCAGCTTGAGAGCTAAAGTCTTGATAAGATCTTCTTACCTTAATTCAAAATATTACCATGCTATAAGGTTTTTTTGGTAACTTTGTTTTTGCCATTATTGCTTGAGTGTTCAGCGGAAATCATGTTAATAATCTTATTGTTAATTGGGTAGTGAACAGTTTTCTGTTATTTCTGCTTGCAACTCTGTAATCTACTACATCTTTATTTATTTCACATGCTAACTTCCATAACTATGGCTTTTGAAAGCAGATTAACAAAGGGGGCACATGTAATGTTAAATAAATGTGTTCTTAAATTCATGTCAGGCATTTTGAGCCAGTTCAAGTGCAGATTCTAAACCTTGGAGATACATCACATTCCGAGTACAGACTCAATTGCCACTCTGCTCAGGCCACGTCTAGTCTGTTTCATGAAGTAATCGATTCTTACAGGTAATGACCAGTGATATGTGACTTAGAATATTGTGTTGTCTGGATAAATAGAACGATATTTAATATGTGAAAATAATTCATCAGATTGAGGCATTTTATGTTTAGTTGTAGTCTATTGATAATAATGACATGTAGTTCATGTCGGCTTGCAGGAATGACTTTGTTGACAACAAAGGATGTATACAACAAGCTTCTAACATGCATGGCATGTATATTACCATGATGAAAAAGCTACAGGTGTGTGTGGCTGATAAGCATCTACTTCTGAAAGTAAACTCTTAATCGCTAGCAGTAATCAAAGATTTAGTCTGTCAGCAGGCTCACATTTGGGGATTAGAGCACGAGTGGCGTGTGAGTGACAAAGCCACGCCCTTTCTTTGTGCCTCTTCACCAGACTCCTTCCCACCGGGCCGCTTCACTTTTGAATTCTCGCTTTGTTGCTCACATGTGTTCCCAAATGTGAGCCTGGTTGTAGGCTATCAAAGATTATGAGGGTGTGTTTGATGCCTGCACTTTAATTTGCACAGACCTTTTGTTCCATTGAAAAGTCCTGCAAAAGTTGCCACATTTGACCAGTTATGTGACCAGAATAGAAAAAACCCTAAAACTTGAAAGACATCTAAATCTGAAAGTTTAAGTCAGTGTCAACAGATTATGAACATCCACATGCTTAATGCTCTGTATGGGTGTTCTAAAACTCACATTATCATAAAAGCTATCAGGTAATAAACACCCTTATTAACAGACATTCTACAGTAGCTTTCCATTTTCCTAAGTGCGAACAGTAATTCCGTTGGTACGATTATAAAGAAGGTAAAGTTGTTTCTGATTCATGAGAAAAATCGGAACTCTTCTTCTCTTCTTCCAAGTTTTAAGGATTTAGAATTTTAATGTGAGGTTTGGGACTGGTACTAGTTATGTACACTAAATCCTAATTATTTTTTCAAAGCAAACATTCCCTTATATAAAATTCCCCATTTAGCACTGCAAAATGCTCCAAAATGGCTTTCCTCTTAAGAGCAGCTTCGCCTAAATATCAACTAGACTTGGAAATAGCGAAAAAATCGAATTTCTTCAAACTCGCCCAGAATGAAGCCCTACGGGCACTAGTTACAAAAATATCATTTTAAGTTCG